>Ga0074195_1000465_pt1 | contig 80365 bp, 48 predicted proteins | sample EPASupsiteHSE623_FD_64525 | JGI IMG/M metagenome (GOLD analysis project Ga0074195, IMG submission 64525) | Bioremediated contaminated groundwater from EPA Superfund site, New Mexico - Sample HSE6-23 | ecosystem: Environmental > Aquatic > Deep subsurface > Groundwater > Contaminated ...
GGAGACGACGGCAGACTGTTCCACAGTGGGGATCGAGGAGGTCGTGGGCGAAACGATCTGAATCGACTCTGTGGTGACCTCTTTGGGACTCGCGGAGGGGGCCGCCCCTGCCAGGGAGAACCACGGTCCAACGGATAGAAAGAGCACAGTCAATAGTCTGGTGATCATGGATGACGGACTCTTCACGGCAACGGCACTGGGAGCCTGTCGGAGTAAGCCTCCTCCGGAGTCGGGCCGGAGACTGGAGTCTAGCATGTCTGTGGTCATCTCGAAAGGTTCTGTAGCTCTGCAATACAGAGCATCATTTTGACTTCGTCGCAATCCCTCGGGCGTTCGTGATCGACATGCCCTCTTTCCTATTGAAGCAAAATGGTGTATAAGAGCCCCGAAAATCGATGTGGACGAAGAACTGGGAGCCTGGCGGAGCAAAACCCCGACAGTCTCCTAGAGGCAATGCCGGTGAATCAGCCGTGACGTTGATCACAAACACCAATTCAAAGGCATTGCTCCTAGAGGCCAAATGGCGAATGGAGAACCTAATTTGAGCGGGTATCCGCGGAAACAGGGACTGTACGATCCGCTCTACGAGCACGACGCCTGCGGTATAGGTTTCGTGGTGAACATCAAGGGGCGCAAATCTCATCAGATCGTGACACAGTCACTCACGATCCTGCACAATCTTCAACATCGTGGCGGAGCCGGATACGAACGGAATTCCGGCGATGGCGCCGGCATCTTGACACAAATTCCTCATCGCTTCTTCTCCGCGGTATGTCCTGAGTCCGGCATCCAGCTCCCAATCGCGGGCGACTACGGCGTCGGCATGGTCTTTCTCCCTCGCGATGCCACGATCCGTGCAGAGATCAAGGGCCGCATCGAGGGTTTCTTTCGTGAAGCCGGGCTTCTGCCTCTCGGCTGGCGTGATGTGCCAGTCGATGTCTCGTGCCTCGGAAGTATCTCCCGTTCCGTCATGCCCCACATGAGCCAGGTCTTCGTCGCAAAGGGCTCCGACATCGTAAACGAGCTGGCGTTCGAGCGAACGCTGTACGTCATACGCAAGCGCGCGGAAGCTTCGGTTTCGTCGTTGACGGAGTCGTCCCCGAGCTACTTTTATATCGCGAGTCTTTCGTGCCGGACGATCGTTTACAAGGGGATGCTCACTTCGGAGCAGGTCGAACCCTTTTACCTGGATCTTTCCCATCCGGCGTTCGACTCAGCGCTCGCTCTCGTCCATTCACGCTTCAGCACGAACACCTTTCCGAGCTGGGAGCGCGCCCATCCCTATCGTTACCTCATCCACAACGGAGAGATCAACACCTTGCGGGGCAATGTCGGGTGGATGCACGCGCGCGAGTCGATGATCAAAAACGGCATCTTCGGTCCCGACATCTCCGCCATCCTCCCCATCATCAATCCGAACGGGTCGGATTCGGCCATGTTCGACAACTGTCTGGAGTTTCTGACCCTGACAGGGCGTTCTCTTCCCCACGCCGTGATGATGATGATTCCTGAGCCTTGGTCGGGCCACAAGTCGATGTCCGACGAGAAAAGGGCCTTCTACGAATACCATGCGTGTCTCATCGAGCCTTGGGATGGCCCTGCGGCCATTGCCTTCACCGACGGTTCGCACATCGGCGCGGTTCTCGATCGGAACGGTCTCAGACCCGCGCGCTACTACGTCACCCTGGATGATCTCGTGATCCTGGCCTCCGAGGTCGGCGTTCTCGACATCCCCGCGGACCGGATCATCCGGAAAGAGCGTCTCCAGCCTGGACGCATGCTTCTCATCGACACGCGAGAGGGACGGATCGTCGAGGATGAGGAGATCAAGGAGAAGGTGGCCAAAGAGCAGCCATACCGCGAGTGGCTCAACGAGAATCTGATCCGCATCGCCGATCTCCCGGCCGCGCCTCACGGGGTCGAGCCTGATCACGAGACCGTCCTCCGGCGGCAGAAGGTCTTCGGGTATACCTATGAGGAAGAGCGACTGGTCCTGACCCCCATGGCCCGCGACGGAGTCGACCCCGTCGGGTCGATGGGCAATGATACGCCGCTCGCCGTCCTTTCTGACAGGCCACAGCTTCTCTACAACTACTTCAAGCAGCTCTTCGCGCAGGTCACCAACCCCCCGATCGACGCGATCCGCGAGGAGGTCGTCATCGGGCCGGAGATCTTCATCGGCTCCGAAGGCGATCTCGTCCATCCGACCGCCCTGGGGGCGCGGCAGATCGAGCTCGAGAGCCCCTTCATCGACAACGACGAGTTGGCCAAGCTCAGACACATTGAACGTCCCGGCTTCAAGTCGACGGTCCTGCCCATCCTCTACCCAGCCGGTACGGGCGGCCCCGGACTCGAGAAGGCCATGGAAGAGCTTTGCGTGGCCGCTGACCAGGCCTTTGCCGAGGGATCCAACATCCTCATCCTTTCCGATCGCGGCGTCAGCAGGCAGAAGGCGCCCATCCCCGCTCTCCTCGCGGTGTCGGGTCTCCACCACCACCTCATCGGAAACGAGACGCGCACTCGCCTCGCCATCGTCCTGGAATCCGGGGAGCCCAGGGAGATCCACCATTTCGCCATGCTGATCGGCTACGGGGTCTCTGCCATCAATCCCTACCTCGTCTTCGAGACTTTAGACGACATGATCCGCCTGGGCCGCCTCCCGGAGATCGACCACGAGCGGGCGGTGCGGAGTTACAAGAAGGCCGTCACCAAGGGCGTGATCAAGGTCATGTCCAAGATGGGCATCTCCACGGTCCAGGGCTACCAAGGCGCTCAGATTTTCGAGGCGGTTGGGCTGAGCCCTGAACTCATCGACCGATACTTCGCCGGTACTCCGTCGCGGGTCGGCGGCATCGGCATCGCGGACATCGCGCGTGAGGTCGAGGCGCGCCATCGCATCGCCCTCGACGATCGAGCGCCCCAGTTCCACACCCTGCCCGTCGGAGGCGACTGGCAGTGGCGGAAGGATGGGGAGTACCATCTGTTCAATCCCGAGACCGTCCACAGGCTCCAGAAAGCCTGTCGTGAAGGGGATTACGCCGAGTTCAAGCGATACTCCGGACAGATCGACGACCAGTCCCAGCGTCAGTGCACACTCCGTGGCCTCATGGCCTTCAAGGGTGGGACGCCCATCCCGATCGAGGAAGTTGAGCCCGTCGAGTCGATCGTCAGGCGCTTCAAAACCGGGGCCATGTCCTTCGGCGCCATCAGCAAGGAAGCCCACGAGACCATGGCCATCGCCATGAATCGCCTCGGCGGCAAGAGCAATTCCGGGGAAGGTGGAGAGGATCCCGCTCGTTTCCGGGTGGACGCAAACGGCGATTCTCGCCGCAGCGCGATCAAACAGGTGGCCTCTGGCCGTTTCGGCGTCACGAGCCACTATCTCGTGAACGCCCAGGAGATCCAGATCAAGATGGCCCAAGGCGCGAAGCCGGGCGAGGGCGGACAGTTGCCCGGCAGAAAGGTCTATCCTTGGGTCGCTGAATGCCGCGGGTCGATCCCCGGCGTTGGGCTCATCTCGCCACCGCCCCACCACGACATCTATTCGATCGAGGACCTGTCCGAGCTCATCCATGATCTCAAATGCGCGAATCCCGAGTCTCGTATCTCAGTCAAGCTTGTTTCCGAGGTCGGAGTCGGCACGATCGCGGCCGGCGTGGCCAAGGCGAGGGCGGATCTGGTTCTCATCTCCGGCTACGACGGCGGCACAGGCGCTTCGCCCCGTACATCTTTAAAGCATGCGGGGCTTCCCTGGGAACTCGGCCTCGCCGAGACCCACCAGACCCTCCTGCTCAACAACCTCAGGAGCAGGATCTCCGTCGAAGTGGACGGAAAGCTCATGACGGGCCGAGACGTGGCGATCGCGGCTCTTCTCGGCGCCGAGGAGTTCGGCTTCGCGACCGCGCCGCTCATCGCGCTCGGCTGCGTCATGATGCGTGTGTGCAATCTGGACACGTGCCCCGCGGGCATCGCGACCCAGAATCCCGAGCTCCGTGCGAAGTTCGCCGGCAAGCCCGAGCACGTCGAGAACTTCATGCGGTTCATCGCGCGGGAGCTGCGCGAGCACATGGCAGCGCTCGGCTTCCGCAAGGTCGAGGAGATGGTGGGACGGACCGAGTTCCTCGACATGAAGCCCGTCGCCTTGAACCCCAAGACGAGGAACCTCGATTACTCGGGGATCTTCCACAAGCCGGACGTCCCCGCCAATTGGGGACGCCACAGTGCCCAGGCCCAGGAACATGGCCTCGATGGCTCTCTCGACCGAAGGGTTCTCTTGTCCCTTTGCGGACCGGCTTTGGAGCGAGGAGAGCGGGTTTTTGTGACGATCCCCATCCACAACACGAACCGTGTTGTCGGTACGATCCTGGGGGCCGAGGTCACCAAACGCTACGGACCGCAGGGTCTTCCGGACGACACCATCAACCTCAAATTCGCAGGCTCAGCAGGGCTGAGCTTCGGAGCGTTTCTGCCGCGCGGAATCACTCTGACGATCGAGGGGGACTCGAACGATCACATCGGAAAGGGCCTCTCCGGAGGCAAGATCATCGTCTTTCCGCCTCCAAATTCCGCGTTCAAGCCCGAGGACAACATCATCATCGGAAATGTCGGCTTTTACGGCGCTACCTCGGGTGAGGCTTACGTCTGTGGCACGGCCGGTGAACGTTTCTGCGTTCGCAACTCCGGCGTCAGCGCTGTCGTGGAAGGCGTGGGGGATCACGCCTGCGAGTACATGACCGGTGGTAAGGTTGTCGTCTTGGGGAAGACGGGAAGGAACTTCGGTGCTGGAATGTCCGGAGGCGTGGCCTATGTCCACGACTCTGACGGCAACTTTTCCTCGCGCTGCAACCGTGAGATGGTGGACATCGAGGATCTCTCCGATCCAGAGGAGATCTCGAGTCTCAAGGACCTCATCGAACGGCACGTCGCGGCTACCGGCAGCGCCCTTGGCAAGCGGATGATCACAGGCTGGGCCGGAGCGGTGAGGCGTTTCGTCAAGGTGATCCCGCGTGACTATAGACGGATGCTCCAGGCGATCAACAAGGTTGCAGCCAAAGGAGTCTGTGGCGAGGCGGCTCTGATGGCCGCATTCGAAGCGAACAACCGAGACCTCGTCAGGGTCTCCGGAAACTGACGGAGGGTGGAACATGGCCAATCCAACCGCATTCCTGGAATACGCACGAGAGCTTCCGCCCGACAAGTCGCCACTCGAGAGAATTCGGAACTGGAGCGAGTTCCACACGCGGTTCGCGTCAGAGAACGATCTGCAGAGGCAGGCCGCTCGCTGCATGGACTGCGGGACTCCCTTCTGTCATTCGGGGGTCGTCTACGACGGCGCCGTCTCGGGCTGTCCCCTGAACAATCTGATCCCGGAATGGAATGACCTGGTTTACCGGGGTCTCTGGCCCGAGGCTTTGAAACGGCTCCAGATGACGAACAACTTCCCGGAATTCACGAGCCGGGTTTGCCCGGCTCCCTGCGAAGGGGCCTGCACACTCGGTACGGTCGGCCCGATGGTGGCCATCAAGACCATCGAATCGACGCTCATCGATCGCGGATGGGACAAGGGCTGGATAGAGCCCTGCCCTCCGTTGCTCCGTACCGGGAAGAAAGTCGCGGTCGTCGGCTCAGGTCCGGCCGGTCTCGCATGCGCAGACCAGCTCAACAAGGCAGGCCATGAGGTCGTTGTCTACGAGCGCTCCGACAGGATCGGTGGGCTTCTCATGTACGGAATACCGAACATGAAGCTCGACAAAAGCCTCGTGCAGAGGCGGGTCGACCTGATGGAGGCCGAGGGCGTTCGGTTCCTCGCCAACGTCGAGGTCGGAAAGAACCTTCCCGCGGATGATCTTCGTGCCCGTTTCGACGCCGTCATCCTCGCGGGGGGGGCCTCGAAGCCGCGAGACCTTCACATCGCTGATCGTGGCCTCGAGGGCATTCATTTCGCCATGGAGTACCTCACGCGAAATACGAAGAGCCTTCTCGATTCCAAGCTCGAGAATGGGAACCCCATTCTGGCTACGGGCAAAGACGTCGTCGTGATCGGCGGAGGGGACACAGGTACCGATTGCGTGGGTTCCGTGCTTCGCCACGGCTGCCGGAGCGTCACTCAGCTCGAGATACTTCCCCGGCCTCCCGAGGGTCGAGGCCTTGACAATCCCTGGCCTCGCTGGCCCAGAATCTTCCGCGCCGACTATGGCCACGAAGAGGCGATCGCCCTGACAGGGAAGGATCCCCGACTGTTCCAGGTTACGGCCAAGAGGTTCATTGGCAACGCCGAGGAGCGTGTGAGTGAAATCCTTCTGGTTGACGTCGAACCGGCCAAGGACCAGCAGGGGAGGACCTCTTTTCGCGAAAAGCCGGGGACCGAGCGTGTGGTCTCGGCCCAGCTCGTTCTCATCGCGATGGGGTTCACCGGCTGCGAGGACACGTTGCCCGCTGCCTTCGGTGTGGATCTGGATGTGCGAGGGAACGTGAAGACGGATCAAGGCAGGTTCGCGACGAGTACTCCGGGGGTCTTTACCGCGGGAGACATGCGTCGGGGACAAAGCCTGGTCGTCTGGGCTATTCACGAAGGCCGCGGCGTTGCCAAAGAGGTCGACCAGTACCTGATGGGTGAGACGCCGCTGCCGGGATAGTCAAGGCGAGCCAGGAAGTGTATGCAGACGCCGTTGCTGGGATAGTCAAGGCGTTACTGGGCGCTGGAGGGAAAACAGGGCCCCGGCCCGGCTCGAAGATGCTGATTCCTCAAGGCGAGCCAGGAAGTGCATGCAGACGCCGTTGCCGGATCAGTCAAGGCGTTACCGGGCGCTGGAGGGAAAACAGGGCCCCGGCCCGGCTCGAAGAAGCTGATTCCTCGAGGCGAGCCGGAGAGTGCAGGCAAACGCCGTTGCCGGGATAGTCAAGGCGTTACTGGGCGCTGGAGGGAAAACAGGGCCCCGGCCCGGCTCGAAGAAGCTGATTCCTCGAGGCGAGCCGGAGAGTGCAGGCAAACGCCGTTGCCGGGATAGTCAAGGCGTTACTGGGCGCTGGAGGGTCTTACTGCAGCGTCGACACGGCACTCCAGGCTGAGGTACTACCGGACTGCGAGGCCTGGACCGCGACCAGCTTGCCCGAGGTCACATCGGTCGTTCGACCCGAGGAGACTTGGCTGAGGGTGAAAATGAACCCACTCGAGCCGGTCGTCATCCCGCTGACGGAAGTTCCGGTACTCGCGGTCGCCGTCAAGAGCGGAGTCGAGTTGCTGACCACCGGAGTCGACGTTCCTGTCGACGAGATGGAGTACAAGGTCACCGTAACGGGAAGATCTGTCGAAGCCGTGGTCGGCGTCGTGACATATCCACTCACGGTCACCGTGGTGGACTGCGTGATCGTCACCTGAAGCGCCTGAACCACGGTCGTCGTGGTGGGAGACAGCGCGCTCGTGGACGTAGTGGATGTCGTCGTCGTCGTGGTCGCCGCAGTTGCCGTCGTCGATGTGGTGCTCGTCTCCGGAATGGAGATCGTGCAACCCTGATCTGTCGCCAGACCACAGAACATCGCCACGATCAGCATGACCGACCATAGATTCTCATGGAGCTGCACTCCCGTTCTTCTCATATGATTCTACCTCCACGAACGATTCCACTTCCCGGCAAAGGGTACAAAGAGAAAGAGTATACAATGATATTATGAGGACTGAATGTGACAGAAGTGTGACGAGGCTGTGCCGAGACTGTTGATGGTTCTCTCCACCCAGACCGTCCACACGGCAATCGGAACGAACTCCGGACTTTGGCTCGACGACTCGATCACTTGCGGTGAGCACCTCGACGCGCTACCCTTTGCCCGGAAGCGAACACCACTCATGGATTTCATGGGTGGTGTTGCCGGCACGCAGGGCGCCGGTGACCATGGGATGGTCTGTCATGCGTTGGACTCATCACGGCGGTTTCACGACGGTCGAAGTTCTCATCGCGGCCACGATCATCTCCTTTGCCCTGTTGCCGATCCTCCTTATGGTTCAACGCAACGTCGAGACGGCACGTCTGGACAGGGTTCGAGTTTTTGCCGAGACGCTCTGCCACAACACTTTGGAGCGGTTCGGCCGCAGCGAGGATCTGGTGCTTCTCTTCCTCTCCCGCTCGCCGGGCCGGCCGAACGTCTACTCCGGAACCGATCTCTGGAGAGACAACCCGGAGTTGAGGTCCCAGCTCGGAATCGACGCCGCGGAGGAGCTTTTGGCTGTGTACGGTATCCACATGAGTGTGGCGCTTTTGGTCAATCAACAGCCTGGCATGGATCTTCTCTCGTGCCGTGTCAGCTGGGTGAACGACCGTGGAGATCGTCGGAGGACCGATGTCGTATCCTACGCCCGTTACCTCATCCATGACCATGTTCACTGATCGAGGCCGGCGCGATCGCTGGATGGGCGTTTCTGTGAGGTCTCGTCGTGGAACAGGCGTGTTGCTGGGATTGGTCATGCTCATCCTGACGCTTCTGGGGCTCGTCGGCATCGGGGCTTTCTTTCAGAGTTCAGGGACCGGCCGGACACACAGCCGAGTGGTGGGGGTCAGGTCCGCGCTCGAGGCCGGAGACTCGGCCATCGCCGAGGCTGTGATCTACCTCCGACGCAGCCTCGACACGGGTTGGACCGCCTCGGAATGTCCGGACAACTGGCGCTCCAGCCTGTGCAGCGTCATGCAGCAGAACGCGCCCTGGCCCCGTGACAAGACCGTCGTGCCCAAGTCTTGCCAGCTCCTCTATGCGTCCATCGCCGGCGCTTTCCGGGTGGACAACGTGAAGGTCGATCTCGTCGATTTCTTCAACCCTCGGGTGACAGGAAGCGGCCCTCCTCCCATCGAACCGCCACAGGGTGTTCTCCAGCTCAGCGTTGGAGTGTCCGCCTCCGGTCGCGTCGTGCCAATTCGCAAGATAATCCGACAGAGATGGTCGTTTTATGTGACGTTTACCCGGCGGTCGCCGACCGTGGGATCGCAGACTCCGGTGACTGACGCTGCGTTCACCCTCCTGCTTCATCCATTGGCGACGGTGATCGAATGAGGGCGTCGCTCGTTTTCCCGTCGCGTCGGTCGGTCGTGGAGGTGTCTCACCGTTTGAGACGACGCGGAATGAGTCTCGTGGAAATGTGCATCATGGGCGCTGTGTGCGTGGTCATACTCATCCTCCTTTTCGGCCTTTGGTCCAGCGGCGTCAAGATGGGCAAAGCCTCCCAGACGTCGGTTGCGCTCCAGAACGCCATTCTTCTCCAGGACAGAATCGCCCAGGACATCCGCCAGTTGGGATTGGAGCCGAATCGATCGGAGCTTCTGAGGCTCCGTTCCGATCGAGTCTCGTTCTACAAGGCCGTATTCGGACCCCGCGAAATCCTCCTCCGTCCGGTTCGCTATTCGTTGGTTCCGTCGCGAGGAGGTCACTTCCGATTCCGTCGCGAGGAGGTCACCCCCAAGGGTCGGGAATCGACGATCCTGGGGGCGGTTCTGCAGTCCCTTCGGTTCTCCATGTTCTCGGACGCCAGATTTGGCGGGCGGTACCTTCAGGTGAAGATGGTCGTGCTCGACGAGGATGTCCCCATCCTCCCCGGCTCACCGCTTCTCGGTGCGAGGAGCACAAGCCTCGACCTCCTGGCGCGCATCCCTATCCCCAGCCAACTCAGCAATCGTGCCCTGGCTCCGTCGAGAAAACTCATCCCGGAATCCCCGCTTTTGCCGTTGGACCCGTGACGTGGCACTTCTGGTCTCTTCGGCTGGAGAAAGGCCAGTCCGTTGCCTGGAAACTCACAGACATCGTACGGGATCACTCGAGTTGTTGCTGGGATGAGCAGAGGAGTGCGGGGCGGCGCCACTACCGGGTGAAGAAGGCCACTACCGGGTGAAGAAGAAGAGTCCGGTTTGGCAGCGCGGGGGTTCTACCGCTGGCAGAGTTCGTCCAGCTCGACGATCACTTTTTCGATATTGGGGACGTGGCAGCAGACGAAGCGGCCTTGCGGGGTTTCATCGGTCCGGAAACGGACACGGCATACGGAGCCCTTGGGGAGAGAGAGCCCCTCCTGTCCCTCGGTGAGCTTTGCCAGCAAGAGGCCAAGCTGAGGTTCGTGGCCCACTAGGGCCAGAGGGGTCTTTGGATTCGCCCTTAAAATTTCATCCAGCACAGCCTGCGGTGAGACGTCGGCCAATAGTGCTCGGGAGACTCTCACAGGAACGTTTCTGGCCCAGAAGTTGACCAGAGCCTCTGCTGTCTGGACCGCGCGTACGAGGGGGCTGGTCCAGATTTCCTCCGGAGGATCCTCGTGCCTTCTCATCGTCTGGAAGAGCTTCGTGAGATCCTTGCGCCCCTTCTCTGTCAGCGGACGATCCTCATCCAATCCGGGAAACTCCGCTCGATTGACCGACGATCCGTGCCTCACCAGATAGAGACGCATCGACTCCCTCCCTTGAGAGTACTCGGACAGATCCATCTCGTTTCCTCCGTGCGCACCGTCCAGTTTGTCTCGCCGAGGGCGATTCCCACCGAAGAGTACATAGTTTGACCGGGTGATGGATGCAAATGCAACGATTCTCTTGGACCGATAAGGGATTGAGCATAGGATTTGCCGTGGAACCGGATTCCAAAGAGAGTCTCAGCTCCCGGTCAGCCGTACCACCAACGTTTTCTGTATCGGCCAATTCAGGGGTGTCGGACCATGAACCGTTCGTGTCTTCTTCTTGAACGAGTCAATGGTCTTTACCAACACGTCGATTTCAAGGTATATAGAGGATATATCGTCTCCTTGAGAGACGGGAGGAGAAAGGGAAGCTGTTGGCGTTGCCGTCACTGAGAATCGCTCTGATCTACAATTCCCACGCCCCCGGTGAGAGTCCGCCCACCGATCGAGCCAGTTTCACTGATCTTCTGGCGATGCTCAAGGACATCATGCGAACCCTCCGACGCCTGGGGCATCGTCCGACCGCTATCCCACTCGGCCACGATCTCTTGGCGTTCGAAAGGCGACTGCGCCGTCTGAAGCCCGACATTGTCTTCAATCAGTACGAGGACACTGTGCCAGGCGCCACCTACGAGATGCGGGTGGCTGCCCTGGTCCGAATGATGGGACTTCCCCTGACGGGGTCTCCGGCACTGGCTCTGGGGTTGACCAAGTCGAAATACACCTGCGCCTGTCTCCTGTCAGGGGCAGGGATCCCGATCCCTCCGGACACGTGCCTGATCGAGACCGTGTCAGCCGTTGACCGGCGGAGGTTCGACTTTCCGGTCCTTGCCCGTCCCTCCTCAGAGGACGGGGGAATTGGGCTCGACAGCCATTCTGTGTCGACGACGAAGACAGCCCTCAAAAATAGCATCCGGAAGCTCCTCAAAGAGTCAGGACAAGCCGTTCTCGTGCAGAGATTCCTCGGGGGGCGTGAGTTCAACGTGGCGATTCTCGGGGGTACCAAGCCGGTGGTTCTCCCGCTCGCGGAAGTGGACTACTCCAAACTCCCTACAGGCTATCCCCCCATCATGTCGTACACGGCGAAATGGATCGAGTCTTCGCCCGAGTATGATGGCACGAACGTGATGTGTCCCGCCGAGGTGGATCCTGATCTGACCCATCGCCTCAAGGAGCTTGCGCTCAAGTCGTTCGAAGCCGTGGGAGCGTGGGGATACGCCCGTGTCGACATCCGGCTCGACGAGCATGGGCAGCCGTTCGTCCTCGAGGTCAACTGCAATCCCTGCCTGGAGCGCGGGATGGGGATCGCCCGCTGTGCTGAGCGAGCGGGGATCGAATACCCGGACCTGATCCGCCGAATTCTCCGCGCGGCTCAGGAACTGCATCGGCGAGAATCGGTGGGACTGGGTGGGGCCGTGTCGGCCGCCACGGCAGGACCCGTTTCGTAAGAGCCCATCGTGGGGTCGGCTTTCTGTCAGGCCTCTTCGCCCATCAGATCAGTCCTTGCTGACCATGAACTGGCCGGTGTAGACGAAGTTCATCGCGAGCGTGGTGATCACGGCCATGAGCTCCAGGAGCTTTCGGTCGACGAGGGTACGGCGCAAACGCAGGTTTAGGGAGTGTGAGCGTTCCTCCATCTTTTTGATCAACGGGTAGATGTGTCCCTCCTCGACGCCGGTCCAGTGAGCCACCCGGCTGACCATCTCCCACTTGTAGGAATGAAGGACGGGCGCCACGTCGACGAGGGTTCTGTCAGGCCCGTCCGGGGGGAACATCTCCTGGAGGATGTCATCCACGTAACCCTGGGCAGCGGCGCGATAGCGCTCGCGTCTCTGCCCGTAGTGATCGATGAGCAGGATGTCCATGTCCTGGATCGATCGATGCGCGATCCCGCTCGCCTCGACCGGCTTCACGCCGCGCATCTTCTTCATCGTCTTGTCGATGTAGCGAAGCTTGGCGATCGCCGGCCAAAGTCGATAGCGACGCCGCCAAGCCGACCGCGGGGTGAGCCAGACAGCAAAAGTCTCCGCGAAGTCCTCGTCGGGGTGTTTCTGGGCATAGTGACGACCCACCTGGCTCGCCACGATGTGGCGAACGAACGCCCGTGAGGTGGGGTTTGGACGAAACGTCTCCCGATAGGGGGCGTCGAAAGGGCCAAAGATCTTCGTCCACGCGGGATCGAGGAACAGCCGGTAGGCGTAATTGAATGCGTGCCCTGCCTCGTGTCGGAGGAGCATCATGATCTGTTGGTCGTCCTCGATCTCCCCGGTCTGTTCCTCTTCGAGACGGGACAGCTTCTCATCGGCGAGATAGAACGGAATTCCGATGAGGGGCACTTTGTCCGGGCATCCCCAGCTATCACTCAGATAGCACTGGGGACGGAACGAGAGTTTCTTGGCCTCGATCTCGCGATGCAGCCGGTAGATCTTCCGGGCGAGCAAAGACCCCTCGATCCGGATCTTCAGATCGCACATCCTGGTGTTGAGGAGTTCGTACCGGAGAGTCTCCCAGCCATACACGAGGTCCCTACCCGATTTCATATGCGGAGATTCTACCCCCCGAGGCGATCGGGTGCAAAGGATGGGACACACAAACGACCTTCGGATCTCTTGACTCACACCAACGTCCGGCATAGTCTCAAATCCGGCGATACGCCATGACGAGCAAGGAGAGTGCGTGAGCCGTGGCCGAGAAGCTGAAGGTGGTCCCTCTGTCCGAGAATTGTCCATGCGCCGAAGCCGCTCGAGGCAAAGCTCACCGTGATCCATGCGTGGTGATCATTTTGGGCGCCTCGGGAGACTTGACGCGTCGCAAGCTCCTGCCCGCCATAGCCGCTCTCGGAAGAGACGGTCACCTCCCTGAACGGTTCTGCCTCATGGCGACTGGCCGCAAGTCGATGTCCACGCCTGAGTTCGTGCGGAGCATGATGGATGGGATAGACAAACACATCGAGGGGGGCCCACCTTCGGCGGAGGTTCTCGAAAGACTCTCCAAGGTCATGGAGTATGTCCCCGCCAACCCTGCTGACCGGGGCGAGATCGAGCACCTTGGCCGGCGTCTGGAGGCGCTCGAGTCCAAGTACGAGACCGAGGGAAACCGTCTCTTCTACCTCTCGCTTCCCCCGAGCGTGGTGAGCGACACGGTGAAGACCCTCTCGGCGGCCGGCCTCCTGACGAAGGGGGGGACCGAGCGGTCCTGGCAGCGCGTGGTCGTCGAGAAGCCCTTTGGTACCAGCCTTGCCACCGCTCACATGCTCAACGAAGACCTGAGGGAAATGCTGATCGAGGACCAGATCTTCCGCATCGACCACTACCTCGGCAAAGACACGGTCCAGAACCTCTTGATGCTGCGATTCGCCAACGTCCTGTTCGAGCCGGTGTGGAACCGGAACTATGTGGATCATGTCCAGATCACCGTGTCGGAGGAGATCGGGATCGAGGGGCGCGGAGCCTACTTCGAGGAAGCGGGGATCCTTCGGGACATGTTCCAGAACCATCTTCTCCAGACCCTGTGTCTATTCACCATGGAGCCTCCGGTGAACTTCACAGCCGATGCAGTCCGGGACGAGAAGACCAAGGTCCTTCGTGCGATCCGGCAGTGGCGGACTCCGGAGGAGGTCGCGAGGAACACCGTTCGCGGTCAATACGGTCCGGGTACCATGGGTGGAGTGGTCGTGCCCAGCTACCGTCAGGAGACCGGTGTGGCCCCCGGCTCCACGCGGGAGACGTTCGCAGCGGTTCGTTTCTTCATCGACAACTGGCGGTGGCAGTCCGTACCTTTCTATCTGAGGTCCGGCAAGCGTCTGGATCGGAGGATCAGTACGATCTTCCTACAGTTCAAGACGGTCCCCCACATGATGTTCAAGGCTACCGACAGCGACCGGATCACCCCCAACTCGATGTTGATCCGGATCCAACCCAACGAGGGGATCAACATTTCGTTCCAGGCCAAAGCCCCGGGGGTTGACGTGAGCCTGAGGACCGTCAGCTTCGACTTCAGCTACAACAACGGTTCGACAAAACGCCCACCCAGCGCCTATCAGACGCTTCTTCTGCAGACAATGGACGGGGACGCCACGTTGTTCACGAGACGCGATGAGACCGAAGCTCAGTGGCAGATCATCGACCCGATTCTTCGGGCGTGGCAGGAGGGGAAGGCTCCGTCGTTTCCCAACTACGACCCCGGAACCTGGGGTCCTTCCAAGTCCGAGGAGTTGATCGAGCGTGACGGTCGAGACTGGTTCAACGGCTGATCGCCAAGGCGTCGAGATCAGGGTCGCCGCCGACCCGGAGAGTCTCGCGGAGGCTGCCGCCGCGGTGTTCCTGGCGTGCGCCATGGGGGTTCCAGAAGGAGGCTGTCTCAATGTCGCGTTGTCCGGCGGTCGCACCCCGGAGGCCACGTATCGACTTCTTGCTCGACCTCCGCTGAAGGAAGCGATCCGATGGGACCGGGTCAGGATCTTCTTCGGTGATGAACGGTGTGTGCCCGCAGACCACGCGGATTCGAACTATCGCATGGCCTGCAAGGCGTTTCTCGACACAGTCCCGGTCCGGCCCGATCGGGTTCATCGCATGCATGGCGAGGCGGGGCCGACCGTCGGGGCGGATCTGTACGAGAACGAGATCAGGAAGGCAATTCCTCTGTCCGGAGGCGACGTTCCCCGTCTGGACCTGGTCTTCCTCGGGCTGGGGACGGACGGACACACGGCGAGTCTGTTCCCCGGAACCCCAGCGGTCCAGGAGAACACGCGCCTGGTTTGCCCTGGATACAACCGGACTGTGTCTTCCGACCGCATCACCCTGACCCCGAGGTTGATCAACGCAGCCCGTCTGATCGTCTTCCTCGTCTCGGGTCAGGACAAAGCTGACTTGGTCCGTTGCCTCTTGGAGGAGGCCAACGGCCGGGACCTGCCGGCGAGAGTCATTCATCCGACCGATGGGGCGGCTCTCTGGCTCCTCGACTCTGAGGCCGCATCGAGGCTTTCCAACCGGTGATCCTTGGTCTCTGCCCGCTCGAGCGACCGGAACCGGTCTGGAACGAAGCGCAGCGGCCCCCGATCCCCAAGTGCGGCGGATCGAATACGCATAGGCGACCGCGAAGCGGCATAGTTCAACAGTTTCTTTCCGGAATGCTCGCGGCTCCGTCGATGGGATGCTCTCTGCCTTGGCCTGTCGATGCTCATCGCACTCCGGAAAGAAACCAATTCATTATCTTGACCTCAACATGAGGCATTACCTGTTTTGGCAAACAGCCAAACGGTCAAGGAGAAAAGGGTTACAGAGACCGGACGCACCGAAAACCGAAGATGAGAGGCTATGCTATCATTTATGAATCGTGCAGACGACCCACCCAGGGAAGAACTCCGTCGATGAGGACCGCGCCAGCTCCAAACTGGTGAGAGGCTCGGCCATCGCGGCGATGTACACGGTTCTGACGCTCGCCTTTGAGCCGATCTCGTTCGGCCCCGTGCAGATTCGAGTCGCCGAATCGCTCACAGTCCTGCCGATTCTCGTGGATGAAGCCGTGGCAGGTCTCTTCGTTGGATGCCTTCTTGCCAACCTTCTGGGCGGGTTGGGGTTCGTGGACGTGTTCTTCGGCAGCATGACGACGCTGGCCGCTGCGTGGGGGACCCGGTTTTGGCGCGAGAGCTGGCTGGCCTACGCCTGTCCCATCGTCCTCAATGCTCTGGTCGTGGGCGGCTACCTCTCGTGGATCTACCACAACCCATTCTGGTTCACGGCTCCATCGATCCTGATCGGCGAGCTGATCGCTGTCGTCGGGCTGGGGGTCCCGCTCGTGCACGCCCTTCGCGGTCAGATCCCCGGAGGACGGTAACCGCGGGGTCAGCCACCAGGCCGGAAGCCCCCACATCCTGATCTCGAGAACGGTCTGACACAACAGACGGGGCGCGGATGACGGATCAGGACCCGGCCTCGGCCTAGCCGGACAGAGAGGTCAGCCGGGAGGGACTTCCCGGCTGGCCGATGGTGAGAAGCTTTTTGGGTTAAGGCAAGCTGGGCGCCTTGGAGTCTTACTGCGCAACGAACGAGATGACGACGTTGTCCTTGGCGGGGATGCGGAATCTCTCGAGGTAGAGAGTGCCGGCATCTTTGGCGAGGAAGAACTTGCCGATCTGGGAGTTCCGTTCCTCCACAGTCACCTCGACGTGATTCGAGGTTTCGCCGTAGCGCATTCTGTATTCTCCATGAGGAGTCCGGAAAAGGCGCGGGGCGCGCGAACCGTTTACCGGAACGCTGGCAACCAGGTAAACGAACGGAAGGATCCTCTCGATCCTGCTCTTCAAACCTTCACTCCCCGCGTTACAAGTATTGCGAGAGGCCAGATACTGGATGGAGTCTCCGGTAACCCGAAACTGCATGTCCAGGCCGAACTCGTAGACCTTGCTCCTCTCCTTGGGATGGTTGACGCGGCCTTCGCCGTTCACCCGAACCGTTCCATCCGCGCCCGGAACCCACTTCAACCCAGCCTGCCCGATGGACGAAAACGACTTCTTCACGGCCCCTCTGTACTGGGCATCGATCTGGAAGCGGCTCACCTGAGCAGTCGAAGTGCCGACGGTCAAGGCCATTGCGAGCGAACAGGAGAACAGGCTGCGAGCGATCATTCGAAGGGTCTCCTTTCTACCCCGACCTGAAACGTCGGCCGGTTCGTGGAAGCTTGGTCAGCTCGCGAGTCGAGCCGCCCGCTTCAAACCCTTCTACTTGGATTCACGTGAGAAGTTGCAGCCAATGAGTCTCAAATATCTCGGACAGCAAAACGGGGAAAAGGCTGAACAAGCCCGGACACTTTGCGCCGGCTTACGACGTCGAGGAAAAGCAGAAAGACAAAAGCCCCGATCGATTCGAAAGAACAGCCCCCGTGGCTAGAAGCAATAACCCTGAATTAAAGAATCAGCAACGACCAAGCCGGGTGGCTTCCAGGGAGCGAAGTGACCGGTCGAGACGAGCTGTGCTCGGCTCGAGGACGGGGTCTGGGGCAGAGCCCCAGTTCCGAGGTAACCCGCAAGGAAAGGACGATGAACGCCGTTAATTCATGGGTATTGTGGCTAGAAGGTCGTCAGACGCTTCCGCCTTTGGATCCTCCGCCCGGAAGGGGAGGAGCAAGGTCGGCTGGGAACAGGTAGGGAAGCGAGTTGAACGTCTTGTCGACGAGCTCGTGATTATCCTCGAAGATCAGTTCGACCTCGCGACGAAGATCGGCTTCGTCGTAGTCCATCTCCCGGACCACGAGGCTCACGGACTCACCCGGATGGCGTCTGGTGTGAAAACCGGCCAGCTTCCCGTCCAGAGGCCTCGTGGCGAGACCCGCTTTGGAGCGGGTCGAAACCAGAACCGAATCGGGCTTTCCGAACAGATTGTGCTTTGTCCTCAGGACGTCTTGGTACGCGCCAACGAAGAGCCAACCGAAGAAGTACGCCTCCTTGGCGGGATCGCAGTCATGAACCGGCATGCCCTTCAGATCGAGCCGCTCACCAGGAACGGCCATCACCTTCGAGTCCTTGGTAGCAAAACACCGCGAAACCGCGCACTGGGGCGACAGCTCCAGCGGGGAACATCCCCAGTTGCGATCGACGTAGCTCACGAACCTCTTGATCTCTCCATCCGAATCACAGGTGAGATCGCCAATGGAGGCCACGTAGTCCGGCTTCCGATCGAGGTGGGTCAGGGGAAGGACGGGGAAATACTGGTCCACAAGCTGGATGTCGATGAGTTGACCAAACGTCGAAAAGTTGACGAGGTAACGTCGTGAAGGCCGGAACGGGTGGTAGGGAAACGCGTTGGGGCCGATGACTTCCTGCTGCAGCTCACAGAAATGCCGGAACGCCGTGGTCACAAACCGATCAAAGGCCGAGACCAACCGCTCGTACTCGATCCGGTCAGCGAGTCTCTGGAGGCTGTACTTGCCGATGTGACAGACGTACCGCTCGGCTTCGTTCACGGCGTCGGCCAGACCTTCGAGGAATGAAAGATCGAAGAATCCTCGGTTCTCGTCCTTGAAGTAGGCCGTTGCCCCGTCGGGCCCAGGGGCCCCGGGAGCGAAAACCGTGAACTGTCGGAGCAGCCGGTGCAGATGCCAAAGCGCCGAATCGAGCGCCGGCCTTCGAGCGGGCGCCGTCCCCTCCGGTGTGGGTCCACGCTCGGTCTCGCCGGTCGCCCCTTCCGGGATGGCGTCGATATCCGAGAACGCATAGCCCTGACTCGGGAAGACGGAATTCCAGACCTCCGCGATCCCGCGAGATCCGTCTGTCGTCCAGTCCGGAGGGGTCGGGTAATCACAGGCCCGGGTCTCCAAGACGCGGGCGGCGAGGATGGCGTATGGGGCTGTCAGGAACCGTCCGCTCTCAGAGCAGATCGTCACCGGGGCATACCGGGCGAACTGACTGGGGTCCCGGACCGTGGTCCGCAGGACTCGCATGAACGACCGCACGACCATATCCGCGTAGTCGTTGTGATCGTAGAGGGCGCTGGACTGGTCTTTGACGAGATGCTCCTCGTAGTTGATCGCCAGGCCTCCACCGATGTCGACCCTGCTCAGTGCCGTGAAATCTCCTCCGCGGAGTTCCAGGTAGAGGCGACTGATCTCCGAAACGCAGTCGGTGATGTTCTCCCACTCGACGATCTGGCTCCCGATGTGGAAGTGCACGAGCTTCAGACACTCCGTGATATTGTTTCGTCGAAGCCCCTCCAGAAAGTCGCGAACCTCAACGCCGGAAAGGCCGAACTTGGAGCTCTTGCCGCCGGACGCCTGCCACTTGCCGGAGCCGATCGTGAGTGTCTTGATCCGAACTCCGAGTTGGAGGGACGAGTAGTTCCCGTCGGGCCAGACCGTCTTGGCAACCTCGAGGATGCTAGCCAGCTCATGGGGCGAATCGACAACCACCACGATGTTGAGACCCAAGTCCATGGCCTGGAGCGCGACTTGGTGGTAGAGAGCGTCCTTGGCCCCGTTGCAGACGATGATGTGGTCGGTCTCCCACAGCGCCCCCAACTTGCCCAAGGCTTCCTTCTGTCGCCTCAGATAGGCCAGAGCGATCACCAGCTCGGGCCTTGAGCCGACCTCCATTCCCCAGACCGACGCCGTGTGAACCAGGCCTGGGCCCGGCTGACGCGCGAGGTTCAAAAGATCCGGATGGCTGGAAAGGGGACTTCCCTCCACCTGACCTTCCGGAATCGGATATCGCGACACGGTCTCGTAACGAGCCACCGTTTCGACAGCCTCACGGCGGTGATTCACCTTGAACGGGTACACGCCCTGAAATCTCAGGAGGCCCGGAGGACAGTCGTTCGTGTCGATGGTATGCCTTTGAATCGCTCCGGAAAATGCCAGATTCAACCGGTTCATCTGGCGCTCGATCAGCTCCGGGAAGCGGAGCATCACGATCGATTCCTTCGTCTGTTCAACGACCGCCTGAAGCGACACACGTCGGGGCGGATTGAGGTAATCAGAAAGAAGAAGCTCCAGTTCCCCCTTGGCGTTCACGGAGAAGAGCTCAAGATGGTCCTGATTCAGCCGTTGCTCTCGGACCCTCCGTGCCCAATCTTTCGGATCAACCCCCCTGAGCTGTCGATGGCTGCAGAGATAAAGCTCGAGAGAATCTTCGGTGGTCCAATCAGTCGTCATCTTTTTTGCCGGAAAACGCGGTTGAGACGGGAACGGGAAGGTAGATCCGTTCACGCGGCAAAGTAACACAAGCGATCCGTTTTCTCAATCAAAGATCGCGTGTTTTCCCACAATCAATGAGCAAAAGAACCAGGGCCCATACTCGCAACCGAGAGCCCAAGTCCCCCCTCGTCGATCGAGAGATCGGAAAACCTGGAGTCCGTGATCCAATCCCCTTCCGCCTCGCGACAGAAGAGATTCATTCACAGTCTCTTACCCAAGACGACGCTTGAGCTTCTCCCGCTGGTTTTCGAGATCCTCCGGAGTCTTGATCGGGAAGAATCTCTGCTCCCGGTCGATGACCAGAAACCCGGTCTTGAGGAACATCGACAGGTCGCCCGAGAGCCTTTCGAACTGGATGACAGGATCTCCGCCAACATCCTTGACCGTGATGTACCAAGGAAGGGCAAAGGGCCTGGTCAGGCTCTGAGCCTGGAATATGTACGTAGCCGTATTGAACACATTGATCGAGTCCTGGTCGAAGTCGGGCGGAAACTTGAACCCCTCGACGATCTGGAGGCTCCCATCCACGAGCGCGGGCGCGCCGCCCTTGTCACCGATGTACTTCTTGGCCACCTCCACAGTCATCTCGTTGCCGTAGTCAATGTGGTAGCCCAAGATCCTCTCGTCGATCGTGGCCCCGAGGTTGTCCACATTGGAGTACCAGAGATGGTGGCCTCCTGATTTGATGAAATCGTCCAGGAAACCGCTTTCCTTGAAGGCGTGAACAAAGTCCCCATGACCCGGCCCGTAGTATCTCTCATGGGACTTGTCCGGATCGACGGTGTACTCGGTACCATCGGGTTTGAGCCGCTTGAAGATGAACTGGTTGAAGAAATGGACGCTGGCTGGGTCAACGCCGAAGAAATTGTTCTTCTTGAGGTACTCGATGGTCTCAACCTCGGTCGCGAAGCTGTTCATGATGTAGATCGGGATCGAGACCTCGTACTCCTCGTTGATCCTTTGAATCTGTTCCAGCTTGAGCTGAAGGAAACTCTTGAAGTCGAAGACTTCGACGATCCCTTTGACTTTGCCACCGAACCGGGTAGCCATGCCCCCGTTCACGATGGCGCAGCCAAGCTGCCCGCCCGAGATCGCGTCACGCCCAAGCCGGATGAACTTGCGTTCCCGGTGGATGTTCAGGCGTTCGAGGTCCACGAACATCTCCGAATCCGGAGCCTCGATCTTGGCGGCCAGGACGTTGTCCTCCTCGGTCCACTTGCCGAGAGCGAATCGGGATCGGAGGGTTTCGAACGTCATCGCGTCGAATTTGTACTTGAAGAGGAAGGCGTCGTCGGAGGCTGCCGCGACCGTTGCCGGCTTCCTGGCAAGGAGGCTCTCGTAAAGCGCCTTGGTCTGCTTGGCAATGAGCTCCCAGCTGAAATGTTCCTCCACCCGCCAGCGACCGTGCTCTCCCAGCCTTCTGGCTAGAGGTCGATCCTTGAGCAGCCGGTTCACGGCCTCGGCGATCTGTCTCGGGCTGCCCGGCTCGATCAGGATGCCGGTCTCTTCCGGAACGACGACTTCCTTGATGCCTCCCACGGCAGTGGCGACCACGGGCGTCCGGCAAGACATGGCCTCCAGATTGATGATCCCGAAAGGCTCGTAGATCGAAGGACAGACGAAGACCTTGGCGCTGGAGTAGAGCTGAACGTACTCGTTCTCCTTGAGGAACTTGTTGATCCACAGAATGCCCTTCTTGTTGGCGATCTTCTTGCGAAGTTCCTCTTCGTACTCCTTGGTGTCAGCTCCCACGGCCCCCATGACGATCTGAACCTTGGGGTCGATAAGGTCTCTGGCCTCGATGAGATACTCCATGCCCTTCTGCTTCGTGGGACGACCGACGAACAGGACGTAGTCGTCCTGGATTCCCCACTCTTGTTTCAGCTTGTCCGTGATCGGCGTGTGTTTCCACGTGCTCAGGTCGATGCCGTTGTGGATGACGGTGATGCGATCGGACGGGATGCTGAAGAACTTGCGGATGTCCTGTTTCATCAAATGGGAGACGGCGATGACCATATCAGCCCCTTCGATGGCCATCTTCTCAGCCCATGTGCTCAAGTGGTAACCTCTCCCGAGTTGGTCTTCCTTCCAAGGCCGCAGAGGTTCCAAACTGTGACAAGTTGCCACAAGCGGAATCTTATAGAGTACCTTTGCCAGATATCCGGCCAACGAGGAGTACCATGTGTGGGTGTGGACCACATCGGAATTGATCTCATCCAACAACATGGACAAGTTGACGGCGAACGTCGAGAGCGCCGGAGTGAACTTGAGCTTTCTCTCCTCGTACTCGGCCGGCGGCTTGAAGCCCTTGACCGCGAGAGTCTCCTGTCTCGCATCCTGGTCACCGAAGCATCTCACTTCGACGGCCATGATCTTGGACAGTTCCTGGCATAGATACCTCATATGAACGCCAGCCCCGCCATAGATGTGGGGCGGATACTCTCGAGAGATCATCGTGACTTTCATCGGGGACTCCTCCGTGGAGTGAGGGAAAGGCATCGAGTCAGGGGGAGAAGTGCTCATTTCTCGTATGAGTTGAGTATATCGACGGCCGGTTCCATGTCAATGCCATGGATGGGAGGAAATTCGCATCACCAAGCCCCTTGTCTTGCCGTGGGATTGGCTTCCAAAAGGGCTTGACGAGAGGGGTTCTCACGGCAGAGTCGAACGCCTCCCCCGTAGCGCGTTGCACCGACTTCACATTCATCGGGTTCCGGCTCATTCGTGTCCATCGATTTCCACTTGAGTTCATAAATAAAGACACGACCCCTCGTTGCGGAATCACAGGGCCTCGGTCTAGATTTGAATTTGGCGAGCCTTTCCAGGACGGGTCTCCCAAGCAATACGTAACTTTGGCAGAACTCATTGATTTGTCTTGAGAAGTCGTTCCCGGACTCCTTGGATCATCGGATCGTGGGAAGCGAGGGTCTCCGTCCGGCCGATACAGCAAGACCTCCGGATTGACGAGCGACGTGAGACGGCCCGGTCCCTCGAAGCGTCACCGTGAGTCCGGAAGCTTTGCGAGAACAAGAACGGTGCTCTAGGACCTTTGGGGGTGCTCCGTGCGCCATTCCAGTCCGAGGCTCTGTCTGTCCATCTGGTTCGCGGTCGGATCCATCCTTCTGATGACGACCGGCTGTAACGACAGCGACAGCGGGAGTTCCGGGGGCGGATCGCCGACAGGGACCGGGATCATCCGGGTCGACCTCGCCAGCAGCTCGTACGAGGCCGAAGGTCTGACGGTCACCGACCCCCATTTCTCGGTTCCATCCAATGCGGCCTGGTTCCGGATCTACGTCAAGGACCCGACCACTTTCGCTGACCTCGTTTCCGCGGTTGAGGTCAGGCGGTCGACTCTCGGCGGTAGTCAGATCGTCGAGATCGCGGGGGTGCGGGTCGGGCCCGTGGTGGTCTTGGTGGAGGTTCTGGACGCTTCGTGGACCATCATCGTTACGGCCTCGGCGACGGCGACCGTCGTGGAAGGATTGAACCCCATACCGATCGTGGTCCGATCCACCCCCACCATCTCCAGCGTGACTCCCTCGACCGGGCCTTTGGCCGGTGGCACGACGATCTCGATACGGGGTACCAACTTCTTCGGAACGATCAGCGTCAGCATCGGCGGGGTAGCCGCGAGCGGCGTGACCGTCAACACCACGCACACCGCCATCGCCTGTACCACTCCGGCCGGAACGTCCGCAGGGTCGAAGAATGTCGTCGTCACCTCGTCCACCAATGGATCGGCGACCCTGACGGGTGGTTTCGTCTACGCCAGCCCGATGACCGTAACGGGAGTCGGTCCGACGTATGGCTCCGCCCTGGGTGGCCAGACCGTGTCGGTGACCGGGACGAACTTCCCGACGGACGTGAGCACGGTGACGCTCGGAGTTACAACAACGGCCGCGACGCGAGTGTCGTCGACGCTGGTGAGGTGCACGGCGCCAGCCGGTTCCGGCACAGTGGGGGTAACGGTGACGTCTCCGACCCTGGGAACAGCCACGCTACCCAACGCTTACACCTACTACGGCACGATGACCGTGGAAGAGGTGAGCCCCACGTCAGGTCCTGCCGCGGGTGGGACCACCGTGTCGGTGACCGGGACGAATTTTCCTCCGGATGTCACCACGGTGACGTTCGGAGTGACGGCCACGACCGCGACACGCGTGTCGTCGACGCGGGTGACCTGCACGGCGCCAGCCGGTTCCGGCACAGTGGGGGTGACGGTGACCTCTTTGCTGCTGGGATCGTCCGGATTGGCCGATTGTTACACGTACAACCCGGTCATGACGGTCACGGGAGTCACGCCTAACTCCGGGCCCCTCGAGGGTAATATCAACGTCACGGTCACAGGAACCAACCTCCCGACCGATGCGGCCGTTGCCTTCGGAACATCAAACGCAACGGTGACCGGAGTCTCCGGCACGAACGACGCGATCCGCTGTGTCATTCCTCCTGGTTCTGGAACTGTCGGAGTGACCGTCACTTCAGCGACCTTCGGGGTCGCGACGTTGGCCAGCGCCTTCACTTACGCCGCGGCTCCGAGCATCGAAACCCCTCTCTACCCCCAGAGCGGACCGCTAAGCGACTCCAGCAACGTCACGATTCAAGGCTACAACTTGGTGGGCACGACCCCGAAGCCGCAGGTCCAGTTCGGAAATGACTGGGTCGACGCGGAGGTCGTTGATCCGCTTTCTGGCGTGATTTCGTGTACGAAACCCTCTATCGGCTCGACGGGCAGTGTGACCGTGACGGTCTCGACACAGTCCGGAGACGACCCTCTCCAGTGCGGGTTCATGGTGAACCCCAATCTGACCGCTTTCACGGAAAGAGTGACCCCCACCTCGGCCGGCGCGCCGAACGCCGTGGCTGTTGGCGATTTCAACCGGGACGGGTATCCGGATCTGGTCACGGCCAACACCACTTCGAACTGCATTTCCGTCTTCCTCACGGCCGGGGGCGGTGGTGTCGGCGTCCCGTACGCGGTGACGGTCGGTGCGACGCCGACCGCGGTCGCCGTGGGTGACTTCAGGCAGAACGGGAATCTACAACTCGCCGTAGCCAACCTGGGCTCGGACGAAGTGTCCATCCTGCGAAACAACGGTTCGGGGACCTTCACGACAAACACGACGGTCACGGGGACCGTGTCTCCCACGGCCGTCGTGGTCGGCGACTTCACCGGGGATGGGTATCCCGATCTGGCCGTCACCCATTCGGTGACCAGCGGGACCGTGTCGGTGTTGGTCAACGATGGGACCGGCGGGTTCACGGAGTCGCCCACGCGAACGAGCGTTGGCGTGTACCCCGTTGCCCTCGGCGTGAGCGACTTCGACAGGGACGGGAAACGAGACCTGGCCGTGGTCAGCCGGAACAGCGGTACGCTCTCGATCTTGTTCGGCGACGGCACCGGTGGATTCTCGCCAACGAGAACCGTCACCCCCACCGTGGGGACGAGTCCGACAGCGATCTCCGTTGAGGACCTCAACCGCGATGGATACCCCGATCTCGTCGTGGCCAACGCCGGCAGTCAGAGTCTCTCGATCCTTCTGGGATCATCAGGAGGGTTCTCTTCGCCAGCGACGGTGACGCTGGGGTTTGTCCCGTCCTCTGTGGCATTGGGCGACTTGAACGGCGATGGAGTGCCTGAGATCGTGGTCTCGGACGAGGCCACGCCAAGAGTCCATGCCCGGATCGGGACGGGGCTTGGGACCTTCCTCACAACCGGGGTTGACCTGTCGTCCGGCACGAAATCCGCGAGAGCCCTCGCTCTGGCCGACATGAACGGCGACGGTCGACCGGATGTCGTGGCCGCGAACGCCTCGAGCGAAGACGTGTCGGTGCTGACGAATCCGGTCTCGTGGGTCGGGCGGGGAACCCCCAGCTTCGTGGTGGCAACGCCCGTTTCGAGCTCCGGTTTCAACCTTCCCTTTGTTCCGCTGTCGCTGGCCGCGGGCGATCTGGACTGCAACGGCCACCTGGATCTCGTGGTGCCCTATCAAACAGCCAACACGGTCCAGGTGCTCCTGGGCAAGGGGATCGGCCGGTTCGAGACGACGAACGTGAGCGTCTCGAGCGGTGGAGTAACGCCCCAGGCGCTGGGTGTCGCGGATTTCGACGGAGATACAATCCCCGACGTGATCGTGGCCAATGCCGATGCCCGCGCCCTGGTTCTGCTGGGCAATGGGACCGGCGAAGGGTGGAAGGGGTCACAGTCCTTGACGGTTGGAGCGACTCCAACAGCAGTGGCCATCGGGACGACGACTCCGGATGTCGTGGCGGAACGCGCGCGGTGGATTGTTGTCAGCAACCAAGGAGCAAAGACTCTGACTCCGTTTGTCGTGGGGGCGACAGGAAACGTCTCGGCCTCTCCATCCGTCGATCCTGGAGAGGCTCCCGAAGGGCTGGCCGTCGGCGATTTCAACCGGGATGGGATCCCGGACGTGGCCGTCGCGATGAACGACTTAAACCAGGTTCTGTTGTACACGGTGGGGTACGATCCGACCGGGAACGTCACCTTGTCGGACACGCCGATCGTGCTCAATTGCACGACGAGTCCCTCACCCACGGTCGTGGCGGTCGGTGATTTCAATCACGATAGTTGGCCCGACGTTGCGGTGGCGAGCCACAATTCCACAACCCTCCTGGTGTTCTTGAACAACGGAAGCGGTGCCTTCCCGGGTGTCAGCTCGAGCCCCGCGCTGGGGGCAACGGTGGAGCCGACATCCATCGTCGCGGCTGATGTGGACCGCGATGGACACCTCGACCTCGTGGTCACCGACTCGGCGAACGACAGCGTGATCCTCATGAGAAACAACTCTGGTGGGACGTTCACGAGCGCGGGCACGTGGTCCGTCGGAGCGGCCGCTGTCCGTGCGGTCGTTGGAGATTTCAACGGGGACGGGCTTCCCGATGTGGCGGTGGCCAACCCCCAGACCACGAACGGTCTCTCCGTCCTTTTGGGGCAGTAGCACTGCAACGTGAGCTGTCGCCAAGAGCAGGCAGCGTCAAGGGGAAACGGAAAAGAAGAACCCAGGAAGAGGGTACGGCCCGCTGGCAAAGCCGGTCCGTTCCTCGATTCCTGGGTTCCTTACTTGGGCGGTCCGGTGTCCTTCTAGGAAGAGGTCGCTCTCACACCCCCGCGGTCTGGAACGTCCGGCTCACGATCGCCTGTGCCTCGTGCTGGATCCGGGCGAGGTGCTCCTTGCCCTTGAAGCTCTCGGCGTAAATCTTGTAGACGTCCTCGGTTCCGGAAGGACGGGCGGCGAACCACCCGTTTTCGGTCATCACCTTGAGCCCGCCGATGGCCGCCCCGTTTCCCGGGGCCTCGGTGAGCTTGGCGACGATCTTCTCGCCCGCCAGAGACGACGCCGTGACCTGGTCCGGCGAGAGCTTCTTCAAAACCTCTTTTTGGGCCGGGGTTGCGTGGGCGTCGATCCTTTCGTAGACAGGATCGCCGAACTTCTCGACGAGCGCTCGATAGTGCTCGCCCGGATCACGACCGGTTCGGGCCGTGATCTCCGCGGCCAACAGATCGAGGATTATCCCATCCTTGTCGGTCGTCCACACGGTTCCGTCCTTCCTGAGGAAGGAGGCCCCGGCGCTTTCCTCTCCTCCGAATCCATACGATCCATCAATGAGTCCATCGACGAACCATTTGAACCCGACGGGCACCTCTGAAAGCCTTCGTTCCAGGTGGTTGGCCACCCGGTCGATCATGCCGGAGCTCACCAAGGTCTTGCCGATGGCGGCCTCCTTCTTCCACCCCGGCCGATTCTGGAACAGGTACCAGATCGCCACGGCCAGATAGTGGTTGGGGTTCATGAGCCCGGAACTCTTGGTCACGATCCCATGCCGATCCGAGTCGGGATCGTTTCCGAACGCCACGTCGTACCGGTCCTTGAGCCCGATGAGACTTGCCATCGCGCAGGGCGACGAGCAGTCCATTCGAATCTTGCCGTCCTTGTCGACGGTCATGAAGCCGAACGTAGGGTCGACCGAGGGATTGACCACATCGATCGAGAGCCCGTACGTCTTGGCGATCGGCTCCCAGTAGGCAACGGAGGCTCCGCCCAGAGGGTCGACCCCGATGCGGATCCCCGAAGTCTTGATGATGTCCAGATCGATGACGTTGGCGAGATCGTTGACGTAAGGCTGAACAAAGTCGTACGAAACGACCGATCGAGACGCCATCGCCTTCTGGTAGGAAAGCCGGGCCACGCCCTTGAGGCTTTCCTTGAGAAGGGTATTGGCCCTGTTCTCGATCCATTTGGTGACTGCGGTATCAGCGGGCCCGCCGTGGGGAGGGTTGTACTTGAACCCGCCATCCTCCGGAGGGTTGTGCGACGGAGTGATGACGATCCCGTCGGACACGTTGGTGTTCTTCCGGTTGTGAGTCAGGATCGCGTGGGAGATGACGGGAGTGGGAGTGTAACCCAAACCCTTCTGGATCACCACGTCGACACCGTTGCCCGCAAGGACCTCCAGCGCCGTCACGAAGCTGGGCTCCGAGAGGGCATGGGTGTCCATTCCCATAAAGAGCGGACCCGAGATCTTCCGGTCCTTCCGGTAGTCGCAGATCGCTTGAGTCGTGGCGAGGATGTGGTCCTCGTTGAAACTCCCCTTGAACGAAGAGCCCCTGTGGCCGGAGGTCCCGAACTCGACCCGCTGGGCCTTGTCAGCCCCGTCGGGATGGTTGGCGTAGTAGGCTGTTACCAGCCGAGGGATGTTCACGAGCATCGACCGGGGAGCCGGTTTCCCGGCCAGTTCATGCAGAGCCATCTTTCGTCCTTCCTCTAAAGAAGGGGCTCTATTTGCCCTCGGCCGGGCGGAAGCGAAGAGGCGGGGCCTCATCGGCGACCACGTGTTCGAACCTCTCTTTGAACTGCTCCGGCGTCATCTTTGCCGTGGCCGCGAATTTCGCGATCATGGGCGGATTCTCGAAGTCGTCACGGCGAAGGCGAACCATGTACCGGCGGGCGATCTTGTAGCCGGTGGACTCCACGTCGACCATCCGGACCTTTGTCCGCCCGGTCTTGGGGTCCATCATTTTGTCGAACGGCAGGGCCACGAACTTACCCCCCTGCATGGAAACGAGAGCCGCGTTTCCACCCTCGAGCAGATACTTGGCGGCACAGTATCCCAAGTCGCGGGTGTACTCGAGGTCGTACGCGATCGGATCGGCGCACCGGAGCTCGTACCCGATGTTCTTCGGGATCAACGTCGTCTTGATCTTGTACTCCGCGAGGGTCTTCGTGACATGCCGCTTCAGGATGTCGCCGAAATCGATTTCAGCGATTCGGATGTGACCGTGTTCGTCGCGCTCCACGCCGGACAGCTCCGAGAGATCTTTCTCGTCGATCTTTTCGACGAGCCCCTCGGCCAGTACGGCAACGCCGTGCGGCTGGTGGGTGGCCATCCTCTTGATGATGGCGGCGACAAGCGTATCGCTGACCTTTCCAAGAGACAACTTCTTCTCGGAGAACTCCTCTGGGATGAGGGTGAGCGTCGCGCCAGCGGCCTTGCCGATGGCCAACGCCAAGTGCCCGGCTTTTCGTCCCATGGCAACGACGAAGTACCAGCGAGACGTGGTCGCCGCGTCGACCATCAGATCCTTGACGAGCTGGCAGCCGATGTGACGGGCGGTCTGAAAGCCGAATGTACACACATCAGGGGGCAGATCGAGGTCGTTGTCGATCGTCTTTGGAACGTGGACGACCCGGATTCGTCCCTGGGCCTGTTTTTCGATCCTGGAGGACGAGAAGGCCGTGTCGTCGCCGCCGATCGTGATCAGTCGGTCGACATCGAGTCTCATCAGGGAGGTGACAACGTTCTCCAAGAGCTTCTCGTCCTTGGTCGGATTGGCTCGGGAGATACCGATCAGAGAGCCTCCGCGGAAATGGGTCCGACTCATCCCCTCGATCGTGAGAGGGGTGATGTGGGTGATATCCCGCTCCATGAGCCACTTGAAGCCGTCGCGGACCCCCACGACTTCGGCCCCCGAAAGACACGCGCGGATCGTGGCAGCGCTGATGACCGAGTTGATCCCCGGGGCAGGTCCTCCTCCGACCAGGATGGCGACCTTCTTGAGATGCTGGCTCACGGGACACTCTCCTTCTTCAAAGATTTTCGGACCCTCCACGAGAACGGTTCGATCCAGGTGATCCAATGACCGCTGACAGCCAAAACGTGGAGAAACAGCGTTCTAGTGTAATCCAGGCCGCGACCGAAGGAAAGGGTCCAGGCGGACAAGATCCAGCCGAAATCTCCACGGAGCCGCTTTATGGCAGCCCGTCTTCTCATCTTCTCATGAACGAATCAGGCTCTGGCCGCGAACCTGCGGAAGCAGCCGGGCGCTGTCCTTGTGATCTACGGGGCGCGACCGTAGAGCCTGGACATGGAGAGAAGCCGATTGGACAGTTCGGGAACGAGCGCCCCTTGATCGAGACGCCAGCTCCAGTTGCCGGTCGGGGTTCCGGGCGTGTTCATTCGGGCCTCGGATCCCAGACCCACGAGATCCTGCGCGGGGACGATCGCCAAGTCGGCGACGCTCGCGAGCGCCTGACGGATCAATGTCCAGGGCATGTCGTCACTCCCACAGTACTGGGCCACCCGGCGCTTCGTCGTTTCGTCGAGCCCGGAAAACCAGCCCAGAGACGTGTCGTTGTCGTGGCATCCGGTGTACACCACATAGTTTGACTCGTAGTTGTGGGGAAGATACGGGTTGTTCGAATCATCACCGAAGGCGAACTGGAGAATTTTCATTCCGGGAAGGGCGAAGCGTCGGCGAAGCGCGGTGACCTCGGGCGTGATGATCCCCAAATCCTCGGCGATGAGAGGCAAACGCCCGAGGGCCTTCTCGAGCGCCACGAAAAGGGAGTCGTTGGGACCCTTGACCCAGTGTCCGTGGATGGCCGTGGTTTCGCCGGCCGGAATTTCCCAGTACGCTTCGAAGCCTCTGAAGTGATCCAGCCTCACGATGTCGACCATGCGAAGGGCCGAGCGGACCCGTTCGATCCACCAATGATGACGGGTATCGGCGCTTCGTTCCCAGCGGAACAGCGGGTTGCCCCATAGCTGACCGTTTGCGCTGTAGTAGTCCGGAGGAACCCCGGCCACCACAGTGGGATTCCCGCGATCGTCGAGATGAAAGAGATCGCGATTGGCCCACACGTCGGAGCTGTCGTGCGATACATAGATCGGGATGTCCCCGATGATCGAGACGCCGCTTTGGTTGGCGTAGTCCTTGAGAGTGGACCACTGATGGAAGAAAGTGAACTGCACCCACTTTTGAAACAGAACCTCGTCCGCGAAGCGTTTGGACCAATGATCGATGGCCTCGGGTTTGCGGTGGACCAGATCAGGATCCCAACAGGTCCAGCTCCGGTTTTCGAAGTGTTCTCTCAACACGCGGAACAACGCGTAGTCGTGGAGCCACCCGTGCAAAGGGCTCGCGAGGAAATTCGAGAACCGATCCCTGAGGCCAACAGGGGCCCGCTCTTGGAACGCGGCGAATGCCTGCCTGAGGAGGGGGGTCTTCTGACGGATCGCTGTCGCGCAATCCATGGGGCCCTGCTCACAAGAAGGCAACGTGGATTGGGAGAGGAAACCTTCTTCGGCGAGACTCTCCAAGCTGATGAGCAGATGATTTCCGGCAAACGCGGAATAGCATTGGTAAGGAGAGTCGCCATAGCCTGTCGGGCCCAGAGGTAGAACCTGCCAATACTTCTGGCCTGCCGCTGTCAGGAAGTCGATGAATCGGAACGCTTCGGGTCCCAGGTCACCGATCCCATGACCCCCGGGAAGCGAGGTGGGGTGTAAAAGAACTCCGCTCGAGCGTGGATAGGGCATGGTAGTGAGAAGTGTACCACACCCCATTGGCAAAGTGGTGCGGGCCGTCGTACCGGAATCCCTGACCTCGAAATATCAGAATGATGAATGCCGGGTAACTCACGACTCCGGACTCTTCATCTAGAAATCAGCGGCGAAGATCGCCGCGAATACGGCAAAGACCAGAATCAGTCGCACCAGCCGGACAAAAACCGCAACGAGCGCATTCGGCTTCGGCAAGCCGAGGCGGGTCCAAAGGCTTGTAGCCACCCTCTCCAGAGCGATCCAGAACAAAATCGCCAAGGTCAGCAAGACATTCTGCCAGAGGACATCGATCATTCGGCCCAGGAACTCGTTGGGCGGGGAGAACGACCAACGGAAGAGGTGGCACGCGGAGTTGCCCCACAGCAAAGTGAAACAGAGAGCCAAGATGAACCGGAGGCTCGGCCACTCTCCTCGAACCGAAAGCAGCATCGGGTAGAAGAAGACCGTGGCCAAAAAGTCCTTGAAGTCAGGAAGGAAGCGGTTGAGAAAGTCGGGCAAGTCGCGGGATAGAATGACCCAACGAAAGGGTTCCTGCAAGGGTCTGCCCCAGAGGCAAAGCAGTCCGGTGAGGAAATGCGCTGCCGCCGAGGTCTGCAGCAGTTCTCTGGTGAACATCAACATGACCCCGATGATGGGCAGGTCAAGCATCTGCTGGGTCGTCGTCTGTCTCAGGAGCACGGCGAGAACCGCGTTCAACAGAGCATAGCCGAACATGCTCGCCGATGTGTTGACGCAGAGGCTCGCGTTCCCGGAAGCCAAACGGAAGGAGCGGTAGGAAGGGATGACTCCCTGGTAGGGCACTACGGCAAAGAATGGTCCGGCCATCATGTAGGCGACATAGTCAAGAATGTGAGTCCGCCAGGGAAGCGGTTGCTGGACCATCTCGAAGTAGTACCGGACGTAGCGGTAACCGCAGAGAGTGAAGAACAGAAGACCCACTCGCACCCCCTGCATTCCCGCACACTGAGTCCATCCGAGAATTTCCAGGAGGGTGGTCAGGGCCAGTATCAGGAGAACGATTCGGCGCCCCCGCGAGGCCTTTACGAATGGCAAAGGGAAGAGCAAGGCTACCAGGAAGAGAAATCCGGCCATTATGACCGGACCTTCCAGCCACCAGCCGACGGCCAGCGAGATCACGGGCAACACGAACTTGGCCCATGGTTTTTCAGAGAGCGCAATCGGGCTCGCCGCAAGGCACGTCAGGATCACGAGGACCAGACTGAGGAAGTCGGGATTCGACGGGACCGTCACTCCGAAAACGGTCAGGTGGATGAGCCCTCTTCGACAAAGATCAAGCAGGACGACGACGGCGAGCGCACCGGCCACAGCCCTCCAGAGCTCTATCTTGGGAGCGCATTCTGTATCCCTGGAGATCTGGCAGGCCTTCATCGTCATCCCGGATCATCCCGGCATCGAGTCCCGCAGCTCATCCGGCCAGAGGTGAGAATCAAGCCCGTACTGAGCCAGGAAGGCATAGACCCATCGCTCGAGCCCGAACGCGGTGCACGCGGTGTGCACGTGCTGGCCCTCGAACCGAATGTCCAGTGGCCGCGCGAAAAAGTCCTGGTGGATGTTGAACGAGGCCACAGCCAGGTCCCCCCCATCATGCGGAAGCTTGGCTCTAAGCTCATACTTGGCACGGGTGGCCAGCTGGAAGAAACGCTTGGACGGATAGGCGTCCACGAAGAAAGGGTCGGTGGCGGTCTCGATACGGGCTTCCAGACCCCATCGGACCGCGAGCTCCCGGACCAGCTCGATGGTTCGCTGGCGTCGTGTCTCTGCGAAGGGCCCGGGCCCGAGGAACACGAACTCACGCATGTGGAAGGACTGCAACCTGCGGAGCCCCACGAATCGTATGCCCTCGTATCGATAGCACGCTCCCTCACAGGTGAGAGTCTGCGGGCAATCCAATTCCTGGCCTGCGAAGAGTCCGTAACAGTGGTAGCAGACGGCGGGCTGAAGAGCGAACGACGGGGGAGCCAGGGCTTGCGTGATCCGGGATCCGTCGTCACCGGAGGGTTTGAGGTGAAGCTCGCGAATCCGTTGCAGGTCACGCACGGGCCTGGATGCAAAGCCCAGATGGTGTGGGAAGGATTCGAAGCAACCGCACTTCTCCAGGAGCTCGATAGATACCAGGTCGGGAAAGAGGCGCTCCTGGGCATCCAGCAAATGGGCCAGCCGTTCAAGATCACCTCTGAGACGCCTCATACACCTTGCCACAAGGGGACCGCAGGAGAAGACACCCGTTCCTTCCGGGACGGCCTCGCCTGTTGCCAGCATCCTTGCGAAGACATCCTCCTGGCACGAGGACCGGCAGGGGCTTTTCCAAAGGACGATCTTCTCCACCGGTCGGTACCCTGCGGCCATGCGCTCCACCAGCAACATGACGTCCTCCCGGACACGGTCAGCCGGGCCGTCCAGATCCAGAAGCAGGGTGACCATACCGTCGTCGTGGGTCCGGCTTTCGTATCCTGTGATGTGCTCGCTCACGTAGGCGAGCCGGCTCAGTAGGTCTTCGAGTAGGCCCGGGGGAAGGGGTCTGCCCAGAGGGATCTCAAGACGCGTTGGCATGAGAAGACCTGCTATTCGCACGTTCCAGGGGAATGCGTGGAGTCGATTCGAGGCTCGGGGAGGGGCCCGAGCGATCCAGCACCAAAGGTGACTTCGATTCGATCGGCGATGGAGGCGAGTTCTCGCAGGAGGGCAGACTGATCCGTCAGTTTGCCGGTCAGAAAAAGCTTCTCCCACTTGGAAAAAAAGGTCGACTCGGGCTCCTTGCTGAGCTCGGGATAGTGTGTGATCAATCGATCGATCATGTGGGTCTTGTACTGATGCGCGGCCATGACCAGGAAGACATTGACAGGGTCCTTGAAGAGCTCGGCACACAGCGAGAGGAAGTTGTCGACCTCGATAAGAGAGACCTGGCAAAGCACGCACGGAGAGTCCACTTTCAGCATCGAGAAGAGGGCATCGAACAGCGAGAAGGGCGCCAATCCCGTCACGCGGCCGTCGGGAGCCACGATGGGGAACAGGGGATACATCCGGCAGATCAAAGGGCGAAACTCACGAGCGCTGCAGCGCCCCTCGAGCGTACACGTGACCCTGTACACGCTGATCGTCCGCGCAGAAGAGATCGGGACACGGAGCTCTCTGAGACTCTCTTCGCAACCCTGTTGCATGCCCTGGACCCTGCGGAGATACTCGAGTTCACCTGGCAGGATCAGGAGTTCCGACCCTTTCCGTGGGAAGAAGCAGAAGTTCTGTGTCACCCGTCTGGGGTTGCAGCAATAGGACGAGCACCGCTCCCAGCATTCGGAATCGGTGCGGGAAAGGGCCGGGAACGCGTAGATTCTCTCCCAGTCAGTGGATGTCGATTCCATAAGGTCAGCTCTGGCGCTTCGATCGAACGAACTCCGCCATGGCTCTGATGCTGGAAAAACTGTCCGGGCTGATCTCGAAAGGATCGATGGCAATCTGGAAGCGTTCCTCCAGAAACGTGACGAGAGACAAGATTTCCATGGAGACAATGAGGCCTTCGTCCAAAAGTTGATGATCCCAGTTGACCCGATCTGAGCGACCGAGGAGTTGTTTCAGAAATTCTTCGATCTGTGATTCAGGAAGCTGGGTGTTGTCGATGGCAGTCAATCTGTCTTGCCTTCTTGTGCCTGCGCAACCACTCTAGCAGAAGGCGAGTGCTATGGGCAACGCCGTTTGGTCAGTCCTGGAATTCCAGAACACGCGAGAGTCTCTGTCTCTTACGTGCCACAATGTCGATAGGACGGAAGGGAGTGTTCGACCTGGCGACCGCAACACGTCACCGAAAACGAGGTCGAGAGAGGGGTGCATGTCTCACCACCCGCCCGTCATGCACCCTCAAAGAGAGTTGGTCCTTGAATCGCGGGACTTATACCGTGCATCATGGAGGGGGTCTCGCACTACAACGTAACGTCCTGCCCGTAGCGAGGCCAAGCGAGCTGCGGGCTGGCAAGGAAGAGGAGCGAAAGGACCGGAGGTGTACTTGAACAGTACATCGAGGACCTTTCGCGACGCTGACGCCGTCAGCATGCGGCGCAGCCGGCCGCAGTAGGGTGGGGGGTTACGTTGTAGTGCTAGGGCCACCCCATCGGGGTGGGAGACGATCGATGGACGACAAGCCCAAAAGCCTCACCCAGCTGTCCTCCGTGTCCAAGGAGTACTTGCTGGGCGATGTCCGGATCCCCGCCTTGCGAGAGGTGAACCTGGAAATCTGCCCCGGCGAGTTCATCGCTGTGTGGGGCCCTTCCGGCTCGGGCAAATCGACGCTGCTCAACCTGGTCGGCCTGATCGATTTTTCAACGTCAGGCACCGTGTCGTTCGAGGGCAGAAACGTTCGTGAATACGCGGACGATCAACTCTCGATGATCCGCAACACGAAGATCGGGTTCATCTTCCAGGGGTTCAACCTGATCCCGGTGCTGACAGCGTTGGAAAATGTAATGCTTCCGCTCCACGTGATGGGTACCGCAAGCTTGGAGGCTCGTTCCAGGGCCCTTGCCATCCTCGACGAGCTGGGTCTGTCGAGCCATCTGGCCCACCGCCCCCAAAAACTCTCCGGTGGTCAGCAGCAACGCGTGGCCATTGCGCGGGCGCTGGTGACCGCGCCGCCTCTCGTGATCGCCGACGAACCGACAGCCAACCTGGACAGCACGACAGCCCGGATGATCATCGATCTGATGCGCGAAATCAACTCGAGGCACGGAACGACGTTCGTGTTCTCGACCCACGACCAACGGTTGCTCGATCGTGTTACCCGGCGGGTTCTTCTCGAGGATGGACGGATTCTCTCGTAGACACCAAGGCCTTGAGGGATGGCCACCCCAGCAAGGCGAGAGGGGCCAGTGTGAGAAGCGCACTCAGATCTCGCCCGACCCATCCTGAGCCCGTCGTCTGTACCACAACGCCGATCCCAACAGCCACGACCACGGAGAGAATCATTCGCCCGGACAGGAGACCAAGTCCCCTCTGACATGCTCCGATCGTGCAGACGGCCACGATGATCCGCGTCACGACCACGGCAGCCACGGCGCCCAGAAGCGGCGCGCGCGGGATGAAAAACGGACAAGCGAGCAGGTTCACCACGAGACCGAGAAGGTAAAACCCGAGCAGCTCCCGAGTCCGCCCCATGACGATGAGAAGGTATGCTGCCAGGTTGTGGATCACCGAGATCGTGACGCAGATCGCCAAAGACTGCATCACCGCCACGGCCGGTCCGTAAGTCGGACCATAGAGGAGGGAAATCACCCGGTCGCTCTCGAGGTAGATCGCTCCACTCACCAACAGGCCGGCCACCAACAGGCCACTGGATGCCTGACGCGCTTTCGCGACAAAGACCGGGCGGTTCTCGTTCCACAGGATGAGAAAGAGAGGAAACAAGGTGCTGCGCAAGAGCAGTTCCGAGACCAGGCCACCGACTCCGTCGACCAGTTGCCAGGCCACCCCATACTGAGCCAGAACTCTCTCTCCCGCCGTACTTTGGAGAAAGACGACATTCAATCGGTTGTAGAGCGTGCTCACAGCCGCGATCGCTGTGAAAAGAAGACCTCCTTTCCAGGTGGACCAGAGCGCGGCCAACCTCCATTCTCTCGGGTCGGAGGTGAGAGATCGCAGAGACAGCGAGAAGGAACCGATCAGGTTGATCAACGCCTCCAGGAGCTTGAAGACGGCCACGAAGGGGGATGCAAGACCAAGACACAGGGCCGAGAAACCGTAGAGAAACCCCCCTCCTGCCGCGACGCAGCGAACAGTCCCCTCGTCTCTTTGGCGGTTCTCGATCTCAAGGGCCACGAAGAACGAACTGGCCAGAGAGTCCAACCCAAGACCGAAGGCCACGATCATAAGGACTGCGCGTAGGGAGGAAGAGTACTCCTGGGTGAGCGAGAAAAGAAAAAGGACCGCGCAACCGCAGAAGAGAAAACCCCCTTTGATCACAGTCACTTGGAGCAAGAGAGAGCGGGAGTCTTTGCGGTTTGACAGCAACACGCCCAGGTGCTGGTTGAACCCCAGATCGGTTGTGAACTGGATGATGGAGCCAACGCTCAGAGCAAGGAACAGTTCACCAAAGGCAACGGGATGTGTGCGGGCCAGATAGATGAAAAAGACGGTCTGGAGGAACTCACGAAACCCGAAGGCGCCGAGCAGGCAGGCAAAACGCTGCAGCACGCCCGGTGATTTTTTCACCGGATCGGCTTCAACCGAGGTGGGAGGGCGGGGCGAAGCCCCCACGTCACGTGATCCTCACATCGCGCACGGTCTTCGAGACCTCTTCGATCTCGTGCTGCTCGAGGGATATTCCGTGTTTCTCGAGCATCGCCTTGACCTCGTCCGCCTCTGTGTCACGCTCAGACCCGCCTCCCCCTGCCGGGGATTCCAGACGTCGAGCTATGGAACCAGCCAGATCCACAATGGACGACCATGGACTGATGGCCGTCCGAGGCAGGCTCATTCCCAACTCCTTCTCGAGCGCCACGTGGAGCTCGACGGCCATCAGTGAGTCGAGCCCCATTTCCGCGGTCGGACGATCCACGTCGATCCGCTCGGGAGGCCACTGCATGATCTGGCCCAGAGTCCGCTTGACCAGATCGACCAGAGCCGTCCGCCTCTCCTCGGTCGACAGGTGGAGATACCTTTCCGCCAAAGGTTCGTCCAACCTCGACACGGTTCCCTCGCAAGACAAGTCACCGAGAACCTCGCAGAACCTCTGAGCCCGTACCGACGGAAGGAACCCGGCGAGCTTGCGCCAATTGAGACGCGTGGCGGCAACCGAAACACGATCGGTCGCCAAAAGCTGATCCAGCACGTTCAAAGACTCGTCGGCCGTGAGACCCGGATCGCCGATACGATCCCTGAGATGTCTCTTCAATTCCGGATTCTCGGCGACCGTTCCCACGTCCGAGAGGGTACCCCAGGCCACTGTCAAGGCGGGTCGGCCCTCCCTTCTTCTCTCGTGGGCCAGAGCCTCCAGGAAGGAGTTTGCCGCCACATAGCTCGCCTGTCCCGGATTGCCGAAGAGGGTCGTGACCGACGAATACATGACGAAGAAGTCCAGAGAGTGCTCTCGAGTGAGCTCATCGAGATGACGAGCCCCCAGGATCTTGGGGGCCAGGACCTTGAGGATCCGATCCCGGGTCAGGTTCCGGATGACCCCGTCATCGAGCACCATGGCCGAGTGAACAACGCCCTTCAACGGAGGATAAATAGAACCACAGCCGGCCAGAACGCTGGCGAGCTCTTTCCGATCGGTAACGTCGACACGGAAGACGTGAACCTTGGTTCCGCGGGCTTCGATGTTCGAAATCGCTTTCTTCGAAGCCTCCGTGCGAATCCCTCCCCGTCCAAGGAGAAGGAGGGTCGAGGCTCCCTTTTTCGCGAGCCACTCCGAGGTCTTGAGCCCCAGACCGCTCAACCCTCCGACCACGAGGTAGCTCCCGGCCGGGTCGATCCGGACGCTTCGGGTGAAGGTTTCGAGCTCCGGACAGCGAACCTCACCCTCCAGGCTGTCGAATGTAACGACGATCTTTCCGATGTGCTTGGACTGCTGCATGTGTCGGAACCCGTCCACCGCGAGCGACCGGGGATAGATCACGTGTACGAGGGGGCGAAGCTTTTCCTGTTCGAACAACGCCATGAGCTCCAGGAGAAGAGCGCGGCCAACGTTCGACTGTTTCGCCATCACCTGATCGACATCCACGGCAAAGTACGAAACGTTCTGGCGGAAGGGCTTGAGCCCGATGCGGGTGTTGGCGCAGAAGTCACGCTTGCCCAGTTCGATAAACCGCCCGAAAGGCTTCAAGATGCCCAGGTTTCGATGAATCGCCTCGCCAGCGAGGGAGTTCACGATCACATCCACGCCCTCACCGTGGGTGGCCTCCAGGATCCGATCGGCAAAGGCGTGGCTCCGGGAGTCGAACACGTGGTCCACCCCCATGAGTTGCAGGAAATCTCGTTTCTCATCGGAACCGGCGGTGGAGAAGATCTCGGCCCCGACGAGGCCCGCGTACTGGATGGCTGCGAGGCCGACGCCACCAGCACCTCCGTGGATGAGGACCCTCTCTCCCGGTCGGAGGTTCGCCAGATGCTTGAGGGAGTAGTAGGCGGTGAAGAACGCGCCCGGTATGGTGGCCGCCTCCTCGAAAGAAGTGGAGGATGGTTTCTTCACGACGGCAAACGCCGAGGTCGTCACGTAGCGCGAGAAACACGATGGTCCGAACCCCACGACTTCGTCTCCGACCGCGATCTCCTTGACCCCGTCTCCCACCCGGGTGACGACGCCAGCGCACTCGAGCCCCAGCGTCGGTCCTGCGAGGCCGTCCTCGAGAACCTCGTCAGGAAGAAGACCCATGGCCCACATCACGTCACGGAAATTGAGTCCGGCAGCACGGACTTCGATCTCGACCTGCCCCGGCGCGGGCCAAGGTCTTGGCACGCGAGACCACACCAAATGAGTGAAGGGCCCTGGGGTGGAACAGCCAAGTCGCACGTTGTCCGGACTTGGGCTGCAAGGCTGGACCGGTGACTTCGAAGCTCCTCCGTTCGACGCCGGCAAGGACGCCGGTATGGACGACGACATGGAAGGCTCCACCGCAGGTTCAGCCCTATTCTCTCCGGAAGAAGACGACTTCGGTTGAGCACGGCATCCACACATGCCACTGGGCTCTCCCAGCGAAACGAGCCGTCTCACGTGCCGCGTCGACTCGCCCAGAAGGATCTCATCCTCCGGATCGGGCTTCTCGAGCTCGATCTGGAGACGCTCGCCAAGACGAACCGGATCGTCCCCTCTCACGTCGACCGTCGAGACCCGCAAGCTCGGGTATTCGTTGGCCAGGACACGTCCCAGGCCGACCAGACACGCCTGGCTCGGAAGCACGTTCACTCCACCCCGCCCGTTCACGGAGTCGCTCAGAGGCAGAGCCCGGCCCGTGACGAGGACGAATCGAGGGAAGACCGAGGCACCGACCTCCTCCAAGGCCTGGACGAGATGAACGGAGGTGACGATCCTTCGTTCCTGGAGCTCAAGAAGCTCTTCCGATCGAGGTTCGTACGAGAGCTCGAGTCCCATCAGATGGACGACCGACTCGAGCCTTGGCTCAGGCCCGATCTCCTTGACGAGGCGGACGAAATCCTCGGCAACGGTCGGTCGGATCGAGAACGTTCGATCTCCCATACGCCGGTAGTCGGAGCCTGGCTGGGCAACAAAGACAGTGTCCCCCTTGCCTTCGAATCGGTCTTTCAGACACCGGCCCAGTTCCAAAGAGGCTCCGTTTCTGTCCTGAAGGATGAGCCAGCGGCGTCGGCATGGCTTGGAGTCCTCCACTGTGGTGGCCATCGGTTTTCGAGCCAGCACGAGCAACGCTCCCGAACCATCGGACGGCCTTGTTTCCGGGAGCACGTGGAGCGCCTCAAAGCCCGATTCCCGAAGTGCCGCGACCAAGCTCTCATGAGGAAGCCGGCAGGAGACCGGTCGGGACCGATCTCGCATCCACCAGTCCGGATCGATGCCGAACACGAAGTCGTGCCACCGGTCAGGCCCTTGTTCGCCCACGAGCAGGATTCCACCCGGTGCGAGCAGAGCACGGATCACACTCATGGCCCCGGTAACGTTCCGAAGCCGATGAAGGACGTCACAGGAGAACACGACGTCAAACGACAACGGAGCAAGTCCAAGGCCTTGACCCTCCAGAGGAGCCTCCGGGTCGAACGACGCGACGGTCACGTTCTTGAGAGACCCGGCTGCCATTTTGAGCGCCGGGACGAGCTTAGGGTCTCCACTGGACAGCGTGTACTCAAGACAGGTGTTGCCGATCCTGGACTCGACCATCGAAGCCCGATGAATGGACGTAGCCCCGACCTCGAGGACTTTGAGTTTTCGGTGACGTGGCCATTGGCGGACGATCTCGAGGAGGCCTTCCACGAGGGCGTTTGAAAGAAGAGAACGCGCGACGAAATGTTCGAACACCTCGTGGATCGGCTCGCGCGACACGAGAGTGCCGGCATCCGACTGGCCACGCAAGATCGCCTTGAGGTGCTTTCCCGTCCGGCCCAGCAAGAGCCATTGAACCAAATGCGCGGGGTGATCGGCGACCAGTCTTCTCCAGACGTCCACTGGGGAAGGAAGGTCGGTCGCCTTGGAAAGTGTCCACCGTTCCTCGACTCGTCGTGCCAGGCCATCAGTTTCGAGCTCGCCCAGAAGCGCCGTCAGGTAGATCCGTTGACGCATATCGAGCCCGGCGGTCCGGATGAGCTCTTCAACGGAGAGCGGGCATTCCCAGGAACAGAGAGACGTCAGGGCCTCATGACAGAACCCGGAAATCGCGGCGTCGACAAGCGGGGACCCGCTCCGATGGAAATCGTGGAGCCGGAACCGCGTCCCCTCTCGGTTCATGGCGCTCTGAACGACTCCCTCAATCTCGCCAAGATCAGGGATCTCTACGACATAGACGGGGTCGTACCTCTGAGCCGGTCGAGTGACGAATTCGAGAAGAGAAATGAGGTCGTTCTTGGACGAAGGAAACTCAGCCCGGCGCAGCCGGCATTTCGTCAATTCCAGAAGAACGCGGCCGGAGCGATCGAGGAGGCAGAATGAGACCACGAGGGAACGAGTGAGAACCCGTTCGAGACGGGCGCGGCAAAAAGCCGGCTGGCCAGCGGCTCTCCGGACGATCCTCGAAAACTCCACGGGAACGTGCGCCGCGTGAGATCCTGGTAGATGAGCGCAGGCCAGATCGATGAAGACCTGGAGGCCCCCATCGAGGATCACAGGGTGGAACAGGTAGTCGCCGGCCCCTGCGGCAGACCCCTGTGGCATCTCCAGTTCTCCCCAGGCCTCACGACCGTCGATCCAGATCGAACGCACCGCCTGAAACGCTGGGCCGTAGTTGAGCCCCAGTGCCGTCGCCGCAGCATAGTGTTCCTTGCTGCTGACGACACGCCGGTCTCCCATGTCAGGGATCTCGACGACCTTCTGTTGCTTGTCGGGAGTGCTGGCGCTCACACGTCCGATGGCGTGAACGACCCACGGCTGGTCGCTCAGTCGCTCGCGACTCTCGATCACGAACCGCCCATCGTCCGGTGACAGACAAAACCGCACCACACGAGTGTGGGATGGTTCGAACACCATGGGACGCTGGATCTCCAAATTCTCGATTTCCTGGTGGATCGCCCCAGTCTGGAGGGCGCAGGCCGCCAGGACCATCTCGACGTAGGCCGAGGCCGGATAGACCGGGTTGTCTCCGAGCCGGTGGTCGGCCAAGAAGGGGCACAAATCGAGATCGATCCGGTTCTCCCAGACGAAAGAGTCCCCTCCCGCCCTCGATCCAAGCAGCGGGTGATCCTGGAACCTGTGGATGACGTTCAGACTCTCCCGAGACGGGACGTACCAGTGGCGCTCGCGTTGCCAGGCATACAGAGGAAGCGGCCGGTAGCGACCCTCCACCGGGAAATCGATCCGGCGATCGATCGAATCGGCGAAGATGTGGAGCTGGGCTTTGGCCGACTCGAGCTGGTCGACTTCGCGACTCTGACGTTTTGTGAGAGCCACGGTCCGCCCCTGGGCCGATTTCTCCTTCAAGGACTCCCGCACGTAGGCGAGCAAGATGGGGTGAGGGCCAACCTCGACGAAAAGATTGAAGCCGTCGTCGATGAGCCCTGACAGGGCCGTATCGAAAAGAACCGGCTTTCGTAGATTGTCCCACCAATAGCCGGTGTCGAGGCTCGTCGGCGAGATCCGGCCTCCGGTGACCGTAGAAATAAGAGGAACCCTCATGGGGCTCGGTTCGAGAGGCCCGATCCACTTCAGGAGATCGTCTCTGACGGAATCGAGGACCCGGCTGTGGAACGCATAGTCCAGATCGAGGATGCGGAAGAACACGCCCGACGGTTCGAGGCGACGACCGAGGTCGGCCAGAGCGGCGCCAGACCCTGAGACCGTTACGGAGACTGGACTGTTGACGCAGGCAATCTCGAGGCCACCGCCGAATCCATTGATCGCATCTTGGACCTTGCGAGCGGACATTCCGACAGCCGCCATCCGCCCTAGCCCCCTGGTCAGTTCCTGGGCTTTGCTCCGGGCGTGAACGAGATGGGCCACCTGGGACATCGAGAGAGCGCCAGAGGCATAGGCCGCCGCGATTTCTCCGACGCTGTGTCCGAGGACCGCTTCCGGGAGGACGCCAAAACTACGCAAGACCTCGAGGAGACCGATCTGGAAAGCCAGAAGACAGGGCTGCGCGAATTCGGTGAACTGGAGGCGCGACGATTCGACAGGGCGGCGGAACTCGTCGATGACGGACCATCCGGAAAGAGCCTCGAAGACTTCGTCGAAACGGCTCACCGCCTGAAAAAAAACGGGGTAGTGACACAGAAGCTCACACCCCATTCCCTGCCACTGAGAGCCGTTTCCGGAGAACACCAGCGCCATGCGTCCCTTCTTGCCCGGTGACGCACCCGACTCGAGACCGGACACTTCCTCTCCTCGGGCGAACGACCACAACCGGTGGGTGATTTCCCCGACATCGATTCCTCTGACTACCAACCTCTGAGGATGCAGATCCCGGTGAAAGGCGGCGGAATAGGCGAGGTCGTAGTAGTTCTTCGGATCGTCTGACTCGACGAATGCCGCGACTTTCGCAGCCAGATTCTGGAGAGACGACCCACTCCGCGCGGAGAGGTAAAGAGGAGGAACGATGCAGGAGGCATCCTTCCGGGGGGATCGGGGAGGCGGGGCGAAAGACGAGAGCACTGCGTGTGCGTTCGTGCCGCCGAACCCGAAGGAGTTCACTCCCACGTACACCGGATCGGAACCGTTCAACGCCGTGCTTTCCGAAACCACACTCAGTCCGAGTTGTTCGAATGGGATCTGAGGACTGGGCGTGGAAAAGTGCAGGTTGGCCGGAATCTCTCGATGCTTCACCGACAGGACGACCTTGAGGAGGCCGGCCATTCCCGCACCCGATTCGAGGTGCCCGATGTTCGTCTTGACCGAGCCGATGAGCAACGGATCGCCCGGAAGACGGTGAGGCGCGAAGAACCGACCGATCGCGGACAGTTCCAGGGGATCACCGACGGCCGTTCCGGTCCCGTGAGCTTCCACGTAACGAACCTGACCGGGAGGGACTCCTGCCTGGTCATAGACCCTCGCGAGAAGCGCCTCCTGGGCTTTGTCACTGGGGAGCGAAATCCCCTGGGTTCGCCCGTCGGAATTGACGCCGGTCCCCAGGATGACTGCGTGGATCGGATCGCCGTCCCGGATGGCGCCGGACAGCGGCTTCATCGCAAGGACGACTCCGCCCTCGGAACGGACATAGCCGTTGGCCTTGGCGTCGAAAGCTCTGCAGCGTCCATCCGGAGAGAGCATGGAAGCGTTCGAAAAGCCGATGAACGGGAACGGAGAGAGTAGGGCGTTCACTCCCCCGACCAGGGCAAACGGGATCTCGCCTGTTCGAAGGCTTTGACAGGCGAGATGAAGCGCCACGAGGGAAGACGAGCACGCCGTGTCCACCGAGAGGCTGGGGCCGTGGAGATCGAGCGCGTACGACACCCTGTTGGCCGCGATCGCGAGAGCCCCTCCACTCATATAGTAAGGGTTTATCGTCGAGCTGTCACCGCACCGCATCTGGGCGAAGTCATTGAACGAAATCCCCACGAAAACGCCGCAGGCCGTTCCTCCCAGACGGGAAGGAGGAATCCCGGCATCCTCGAGGGCCTCCCAGGCCAGCTCGAGCATGAGTCGCTGTTGCGGGTCGACCTGCTCGGCTTCCCGCGGTGACATTCCGAAAAAGGCCGCGTCGAACAGCTCGATCCCGTCGATCACCCCGGCCGACCACACGAACGAGAGCCCCTGAGCTCCCCCACTCTCCGCATTCGGATGAAAGAAGAAGTCTTTGCTCCAGCGAGAGTTGGGAATCTGGGAGATCGCGTCGGTTTTGGTGGAGAGAAGAGTCCAGAAGGCGTCAGGGTTCGTGACGCCTCCTGGAAGGCGACAAGCCATTCCTACGATGGCGATGGGCTCACTGGACTGGTTCATGATCGACGCGAAGGACGGGCCATTATATCGGTGGTCCGGCCGTCCTGACAATGCTTTCCAGGAGCGTGTCTGAGAGACACTCCTGGACGATGGTCGCCACGGTCGTCCGGATCTGTTCCATCGAATGGGCGCAGCTCAAGAAAAAACGCAGCCGGGCGGCCTTTTCTTCCACGGCCGGCGCGACGATGGGCTGGACATTGATGCGCCGATCGGCGAGTCGGTTGGCGAGAAGCACGGCCTTGTGCGAGCTGTGGGTGATCACGGGTACGATGGCGTATCCGAGAGAGAACCCCGTGTCGAGGCCGGCCTGTTTCGCGAGTTCGAGGAAGAGGGAAGCCCTTTCCCGAAGGGTCTTCACCCGTTGAGGTTCTCTCTGCATGAGGTTCAGCGCGGCCAGGCTCGCCGCAGCCATGGGAGGAGGCATCCCCACGGAATAGACGAAACCTGGAACCGTGAACTTGAGGTAGTCGACCAACGCCGCGGAGCCGGCGATGTACCCACCACAGCCGGCCAGCGTTTTGGACAAAGTGCCCATCCAGATGTCGACGGCCCTCGGATCGACGCCCACGTGCTCGGCGAGCCCGTGTCCTCCGGTCCCAAGAACGCCCAGGGAATGGGCTTCATCGATCATGAGAAAAGCCCTATACCGGTCCTTGATCTCGATGAGCCTCTGCAGCGGAGGGATGTCCCCATCCATACTGAAGAGCCCCTCGGTCACGATGAGGGTCCGCTCGTAATCGTGGCGGATCTTGCTCAAGGTCTTCTCGAGGCCTTCCACGTCGTTGTGGGGAAAAGAGAGTCGTCGAGCTCCGGAGAGGGCGGCTCCGAGCGCCACGCTGTTGTGGATCAAGGCATCGTGGATGATCAGGTCCTTCGGACCGAACAGGTGTCCGATGGTTGTGACGTTGGTGGCATGCCCACCCACGAACACGACGCTGTCGTCGACACCCAAATTCGCGGCAATGGCCGCCTCGAGTTCGCGATGAACCGGTCTTTCGCCGGAGACGATGCGACTGGCTGACGCGGAGGTGCCGTACCGGTCGATCGCGGCTTTCGCGGCACCAGACACTTCCGGATGGCCGCAGAGATCGAGGTAGTTGTACGTGGCGTAGTTGATGCAGTTCTGGCCATGGATGGTCGAGGTATCCCGCGCCACCCCTTCGTGACACCTGAAGAAGGGGTTGGCAAGCCCGAGCTTGGCCATGATGGCGCGTCCTCGGAGGAGCTCCAGGTAGCCGTCCATTTGATCGAAACGATAATGACGCTCCGGAACCTCAGCCGCCAAGAAAGAGAGGGGATCCGGATTGAACGCCCTTTGAACGCCCTCGGCGGCGCGCGCCTTCATTCTGGAGGCCACCAGGTGGGCCGTATCCCTGGAGAGTCCGAAGAGCCTGTTTTTTTTATCGTCCGATCTATCCATGGAGGCTCCAGGATAACCGCCGGTCCAACCGAAGCGCAAGCCATCAGCATCCCACCAGCTCCACCAGACGGCGTGCCAGCCGATCGCCGCCGGAAAACACCCCCCCCGCCAGCCGAGATTCGTACTCGACAAGTCGGCTTTCGAACCGTGCAAAGGTCTCGGGTCGTAGGTCTTGGCCGTCCGAACAGTCCCCAAAACCCATTTTTCGGAGCATGAAGGCGTTGACGTACTGTTCGTAAGCCCCGTCTATGGGGAAGGAATAGACCGGCTTCCCCAGGTGAAAGGCCTCGGAGAGAACCGTGTGGCTGCCATTGGCGATCAAATAAGCACAGGAGGCCAGGTCGGAGAGGAAGCCATCCCGGCAAAAGGCACGAAACGAGAGGTTCCTTCGACTCGGACGTTCTCCGAATCCGTAGACGAAACACGGTCGGTCGAGCTCCACGAGCGCGTCGAGCAGGCGATGAAAGGTGTCGGATGTCTGGTAGACGACTACGTGTTCCCCACGCGTGGGGGTCTTTTCCAAGACCCGCGACGAGAGAAGCGGAGGGAAGACTTCGGTCTGATCCGGGTCACGGGGAGTGAGCGGAAAAAACGAGTGGACCAGATACCGCGTGGCCCAGGTAAAGAGAAGTCTCATGGAAAAAATCAGACCGGCGTGGGCAACGCGCTGGCCAGGAAGAGGGTCGAACCGACAGTGCGTCAACAAGTGCTGGTGGTCGAGACTCAAGCACGGAAGCCCCAGGCGGCGCGCGGCCAACGGCGTCACGATCTCGTAAAGGGAGAGAATCAGGTGGGGTTTGTACTCCCGGATGACGTTTGCCACGGTTCTGACAGCGGCCGGCAGCGCCAGGCCGGTGGACAGAGCGTTTGCGGCCGTCGATAACGGCCGGACCCGGTTACCCGCGTAGAGAGTGGATGGCATGGGAACGTTCACTACGGAGAAACCCATCCGGCCGAGCTCGGCTGCGCGACCTCCCCCTATGATCAGGAACTCATGCCCCTTGAGGATCTCCGCGAGGGCCAATACCTCGTGCACGTGGCCCCAGGCGTCCCCCATCACCCCACACAGAAATCGCGCCATCGCCTCTATCCAACCCCCTGCCAGGGTTGGGCTTCGCGGGGGAGATGATCCGAGATGAGACGTCTGAACAGGTTCTCGTAGGAACTCGCCATGGTCTCGAGTCCATAGCGCTCCCGCACCCGGACGCGCGCCCGTTGTCCGAGATCACGCTTCAGATCAGGATCGACCAGGATGCTGCGCAACGATCCGGCCAGGGCATCCACGTCCCCAGGAGGAACCAACAGTCCGGTGCCGCCCCCCAACACCTCTTCTACGCCAGGAAGAGCCGAGGCAACCACGGGCACACCCGACGCCATCGCCTCGAGCACCACGTTGGGCAGCCCTTCATGGCGCGAGGGAAGGACCAGGCACCAGGCATCGGCAAGAAGCGTCTCGACCTCGTGCCGGCCGGGACGTAGGACAATGAGATGGCGAACCGGACTCTGTTCGATGCGCCGAGCCAAAGAATCTCTGAGCGGACCATCTCCGACGATCAACAGCTCCGCTTCCGGGTGAGAGGGGGCGATCTGCTCGAAGGCGGAAATCAAGGAGAGATGATCTTTTTCAGGGACCAGACGGCCGAGACACAGAAGCACCCGCCGGTGTCCATTCCCGGGACGGACCACCTGTTCGTACCGATCCAGGTCGACCCCGTTGGGGATGACGGACACTCGGCCATCCGCGATGGGACATAGCCGCATCAGGAGTTCCTTGAGTGAAAAGGCGTTGCAGACGTGGTGATGGGCAAAAGACCAGAGCCATCGCTCGTGTTGCCGATCAGGATCCTGGGACCCTCGAATGCTTCCGACGAGAACCGGTCCTCCGGAACGCCACCCCAGAAGTCGGCCCCAGATATTGGGAATGCCGGTCATCATGAGAATCACGTGGGGTCGCTGACGCCAAAGCTGACGCCACAATCCGAAGAGGGCGGGAGGCCAGACATACGATCCCCGTCCCAGCCAAACGATTTTGAGGCCGTGCCGCTCAGCGAACGGAACGAAATCGTCTCCAGCCTGCATCACCCAGAGTTCCACGGCAAAGAGGGATCGATCGAGACCTCGTGCCAACTCCAAGGCCTGGCGTTGGGTGCCGCCGAACTTGAGGTCTTGCAGCAAGAGAACGACCCTGGCGCGATCCCCAGAGGAAGCCGTGTCTTTGAAAAGGCCGCTCGCTCGATCGCTCATTGACTCACCCCTTGAGGCCCCACGGTGCAACGGTCTTCCAGACATTCCCCCACCTGGGATAGAGTCACGCCGTGGAGAAGGTGATGGGTCGCGAGCCCGTCGAAAAACCTCCGAAGTCGGTCGACCAACCGGTCGACCGCAGCCAGGTCCCTCGACAATGGCGACCCTCCCGGCATCAGCTCTGACGAATGAAGATACAGAGTCAGGAAGCGTCCTCCCCTCGACAGGTGAAGGTTCGCTGCAAGCCGCATGATCGGACCGAAGTACATCGTCGGCTGAGTCCCCGCGGCCGCGATGGTCCGGAACCCTTCGAGGAGGAGTGACCGGATTATCCGGGGAGACCACTGAGCAATCTTCTCCACGAACAGCTCGCTTCCGGGAACGATCGGAGTCATCGTGGGCGGAACCTCCAAGAACCCAGGACCCAAGAAATGGGGCTCGTAGGGCACCAAAAATCGATGAGGACCATTCTTGGACCATCCCAGGGGCAGAAGGCTGGAATCGACCCGCAAGCCGTAGCGCGGAAGCAAGCCCGCGAACTCGGGTCGAAAATCGAATCGTCCCATACGGAACGAGGAGGCTGTACATCCCAAAAGCTCCCGATGAGATCGGGTCTGGGTCGCGAGCTTGGCTTCGAGTCGTTCGATCCGGGGAAAACGCGGATCCTCTCCGTCGTCCGGGGTCAGCGGTGGGGTGTTCCAGGGATGCAGATGAATCCCGAGCTCGGCCCCCATTTCTCCTTGCCACCATGCCACAATTTCCCGGGACTTCGGGTCTTGAATCACCGGGTACGTGCAGAACAGGGTGAGAGGAAGGCGATGATCACGGCAGAGGGGAATCAATCGGCGAAGGTGGGCCGGGCTCGCGGGACTGGCCGGATGGGCCGGATAGGAGCCGGAGAACAGCCCCTCTTCTTCCACGTCCACGGTCAGACACACATGGACGGGAGTCCGGACCCTCTGAGTTCGAGGGAGCTCCATCGTAGTCTCACCCTTTGCCATCGACAACCGCCCATGTTACATGAACCAGGAACAGACGGTCCACATGAACTCAACCGAATGAACTCAAGCATGAACTCAACCGAAGGTGCATGTCTCTTGGAATGACTGAACGACTCAACATGACTCTCCCACGAACCGCCTACATCCTGCTCTGGTTTCCGAAGCCGTCGGAAACGTTCGTCTTCAACGAAGTCGTGAACCTGTTGAAGATGGGTCTCCCTCTTCGGGTCTACACTCTCTACGGACCGCTCAAAAAGGATCTCAGCCTCGAGATGCGCGAGACCGACGTCCCCGTGGAGCGACTGGGCATTTCCGGTTTGCGACAACTGGTCGAAGGGTTTCTCTGGTGGTGGAGAAAGGACCGGAGACTGGTCCTGAGGCTCGTCCGGGAAATCGCTTGCCGACGGTGGCGCTCCCTCGAGTTCGGTGGAGAGAACCTGTGGTCGTTCTTCTGCGGCTTCCATCTCGCCCGTCGCTTTCTCGAAGAGGGCGTGGAGCACATCCATGCTTCGTGGGCTCTCGGGGTCGCAACATCGGCATGGGTGGCTTCCCGGCTGACCGGGATTCCATTCTCGTTCACAGGCCGTTCCCACGACATTTTTCCACCCGACGGTGCTCTGGCCGAAAAGATGGCCGCGGCCTCTCTCGTGCGTGCCGATAGCGAGTCAGCTTTAAAACAGATGGCCTCGCACGTTCCGGAGGAAAAGGGCAAGCTGGTCCTCACCTACAACGGGGTTCCCATGCGGCGTACGGCGTCTGCCGAGGTAGCCTTGCGCCCTCCCATCCAACTTCTGGCCGTGGGCCGTCTCGTCGTGACCAAGGGATTCCCGGACCTCCTGCGGGCCTGTCAGCTCCTTGTCCGTTCTGGGGCCGATCTCCGGCTCAACCTCGTCGGAGGAGGGTATCTGGGACTCTGGCTTCGATTCTTGGTTCACAGACTGGGTCTCTCGGGGCGGGTGACGATGCCGGGCTTCGTCACCCACGATCGAGTCGCGGAGCTCTACTCCAAGACCGACATCTTCGTCATGCCAAGCGTGGTCGCCCATGACGGAAACCGAGACGGCCTTCCCACCGTCCTGCTCGAGGCGCTCCTGTACGGACTTCCAGTCGTGGCCACCGAGATCTCCGGCCTGGTGGAGATTGTATCCGATAAGGTCACGGGCCTCCTCGTGCCGTCAGGGGATCCCGCGGCGATCGCCGGAGCTGTGCAGTGGCTGATCACCCATCGAGCCGAGGCTGTCGCCATGGGCGACCGAGGCCGGCAGAGGGTGTTCGACCTGTTCGATCCCGAAAAAAATCACGGGCGGCTCCTGGAACTGTACCGTGATCTTGTCAGAAGATGAGACGGGGCCCTCCGTTTGAGCTCGGCCCGTCGAATTCTAGTCCCTCCGGTCCGGGTGTGGTATATTCCTGACCCCATAAGTCATTTCAGTCCGGAGAGACCTGGAAGAAGGACAACCCGAATCCATGGTGCGTGCGCTGACATTCCTATGGCCGGCCGAGAGGGCCAAGAAAGGCCTCGTCGAGGTGGCCCGCCTGACCGGAACCGGAGCGGTCGTCGATCTCACGGCCGCTGGGCCGGATACCGCCTCGACCGTGATCGACTCCACCGGAGTGGACAGCGTGCTGGTTACCGACCGCCAGCTCACCGACCGATCGTTCGAGACGGTCCTCGGCTCTTCCCCGGTTCGAACGGTCTTTGTCGAATGCCCTCCGGGCCTCGACGACGCGGAACGAAAAAATATCGCCGTACGTCTCACGTCCCCCAGCCGTTTCGAATGGATCCCCGTGACAGGGGATCACGAGCTCGTACGCGTTCTCATCGGCATGGAGCGCCCCCCCAAGTACCTCGCCTTGAAGGGAAACGAGGCGGCGGGCTTCACCGGTTCCGACACGATCTCCGTTCTTTTCGCGACGACGACGAAGGTCCTCAAAGAAGCTTCCCGCCCACCTGAGATCCTCGTGTTCGGAGGTGTCGCGCTGCCCGAAGCCGCAGCGGCTTTCCTGTGTACGGGGGCCCGCGGAATCATCTTCGAGAGCGTTCATTGGCTGACCGATCTCGTGGACGCCCCTGAACAGTCTGGGCGCTTGCTCGCCAGACTGCGTTCCGATTCCACGAGAATCATCGGGAGCTCCCTGTCGCTCTCGTGCCGGGTCTTCGACAGGGGAAATTCCCACGCCGTACGGGCACTCGATCAGCGCACCCGGGAGCTCGCTTGTGGTCAGTTCCCCCCTGCGTCTCTCAGGGCGTTCATCAACGAAACCCGGACGTCCTTCAAATCCGCGTTGGCTCCGGACGCTGGCCGTGAACAGATCGTTCCCCTCGGCATCGAGGCGATCTTCGCCCAATCGTTCGTCGATCGGTTCGGACGGTCCACGCAGGACGCGTTGGCCGGATTCTCCTCCGCGGTCCGGCGCTCGTGCGCCCACGCCTGCGAGAGCCTGGAACGTTTCCTCGACGAATCCGGCCAAACCGTGTTCGGCACGCGTTACCCCTTTGTTCAAGGGGCTATGTCCTGGATCACCGACAAGCTCGATTTCGCACGCGCCGTGGCTGACTCGGGTGCCCTGCCGACACTGGCCCTGGGGTTCCGCTCGAGGGAACAGCTCGAACGAAATCTGGGCGATGTCCGCGCCGGGATGGGGGATCGCCCGTACGCGGTCAACGTGGTCGCGCTGAACGAAAACACGTTCCGGGACGAACAGTTGACGTGGATTGAGAGATTGGCGCCCCCCTACGTGGTGGTGGCTGCTGGAGACCCATCCTTTGCCGGCCGTTTGACGCGCCAGGGGATGCAGGTTCTCTATCTGGCCTCCGACGAGGGACTCATCCGCCTGGCCCTGAAGGAAGGGGTGCGCACCTTCATCCTCGAAGGAATGGAATCGGGAGGGCACCTCGGCCCGCATTCGACGTTGACGCTGGCGCAGTTGATGCTGGAGATGGCACGACGCGAACCCGACCTGTGTCGTGATGCCCGGTTCGTTTTCGCCGGAGGGATCGTCGACGCTTCCGGCGTCGTTCGAGCCGCCCTGATGGGAGCCTCGGCCGTGCAGATGGGCACCGCCTATCTCGCGACCCGAGAAGTGGTCGAAACAGGAGCACTAAGCCGCACCTACCAGCAAATGGTTCTCGCGGCAAAGCCCGGCTCGACCACGGTGACCGGTGGATCAGTGGGACTTCCCGTTCGAGCGCTCGCGAACCCGAAGACCGAGGCGATCGCGTCCCTGGAATGTCGGGTTTTCGCCGGTCAGTCCGACGAGAGCTCGTTCCGCCGAGAACTCGAAGCCCTGGCGGCCGGGAGCCTCTTGGTGGCGGCTCGGGGCGTGCGAGACCCCCTGGGCCCCTGTCTCGACGCCGAAACCTGCCGCCGGGAAGGTCAATTCATGTGCGGAGCAACCGTGGGCTGTCTCGATTCGGTTCGCTCTCTTGAAAACCTGCACCGAGACCTCGCGGAACCCAGACGCGTTCTTCGCGTCTCCCCGGAGCTGATGGTCGACTCCACGAGGCCGACCCACCAGACGCCTCGGAACTCAAAGCGCCCGGAGCGAGAACGGATCGCCATTACGGCCGCCGCGATGGTCAACGCCCTCGGCAACACACCGGACGCCATCTGGGACGCTGTGATCTCCCTGCGCTCCGGGATCACGGAGATTCCATCGTACAAATGGAATCACGACCTGCACTTCGATCCGAGGCCGCAGGTTCCGGGAAAGACGTACAGCCGGGTCGGGGCGTTTTTGCATCTGGAAATCTCGCGCAAGGACATCGGCGTGTCTCCGCAGGATTTCGCGACGATGACCGATTCGACGAAGTTGACCCTCTGGCTGGCTCGAAGGGCTGTCGCCGACTCGGGGCTTGTCCGCTCGTGCATTCCGCCGGAACGCATCTCCGTCCTCGTGTCCCAGAACTCGGCCGAGATGGCGAGCTGCACCTACGATATTCTCCGGTTCGTGGCGGCCCGCGAGCTCACCCACGACCTCGCGGAGAAAGGCTTCACCGATCCGCGGCTCCTGTCGACCGTGACGAAACTCCTTGCTGGAAATGGGATTCCGATCGACGACACGTCGCTGGTTGGACGCCTCAGCAGCACCGCTGGCGGATTCATCTGTAACCAATACAATCTCAAGGGCCCCAGTTTCTCCGTGTCCGCAGCCTGCGCCACCAGTCTGGTGGCTCTCTACGACGCCGTCCACCTGATTCGATCGGGAGTGATCGACGCGGCGGTGGTGGGAGGTGGAGAGGAGTCGCTGACCCCCTTCCACTACCTCGAGTTCTCCGCCATCGGAGCTCTCTCAGGCCAGTCCGGCCAGCCGTGTCCGACCGACGAGCGAAGCCGTCCCTTCGATATCACCCGAGATGGAATGGTCCTCGGAGAAGGCGGCGTCATGGTCATCCTCGAGCGCGAGTCGGTAGCTCGAGAACGCCAGGCTCCCATCCTGGGCTTCATCACCGGTATCGGGGCGAGCAACAACGACCACGGGCTGGTGGAATCGCTCGCGGAGAACCAAGAGATCGCGATCCGAGCCTCGTTTGCGGACGCGGGATACGGTCCGCACGAAGTCGACCTGGTCGAGTGTCACGCCACCAGCACGCGCCTGGGTGACCTTCAGGAGGTCAAGGCGCTCAAGCGCTTCTATTCCGGGCATCGGCGCACCGTTCTCTCGTCGTTCAAATCGCAGATCGGTCACACCCTGGGTGCTTCCGGACTGACAAACCTGGTCCGGGGACTGCTGGCTGTACGCCATGGGGTCTTTCCGGCGACCCCGACCTATCGCCAGCCCGATCCGGAGATCGCCCTCGAAGCGTCCGGATTCGTGGTTCCGAGAGAGACCGTTCCCTGGCCGGCGCCACCGGATCGTCCGCGTCGTTTCCAGGTCAATGCCTTTGGCTTCGGAGGCACCAACTACGTCGTCCAGGTGGAGGAGAACGCTCCTGAACGGATGAGCCGCCGCGAGTGGGCGCCATCGATCGACCGGACCGATCTCCCGGAATCTCCGGAATCTGTCATCTCGCATCGAAGCGCGGGCCGATCCGATGAGACCCGCGGACTCGAAGGGGTTGTCTTGGCCCAGACCCGTCGGGACGGCCGGGTCTTGCGCGTGGCTGTCTCGAGTGAGAAAGAAATCCTGCCAGACGATCTTCGTCGCCTGATTTCCCCAAAAGGTCGTACTCTGTCCGACCGGGAACAAAGAGAGTTGGGGCATCGGGGAATCTTTCTCGGAGAAGCGATGCCCTCGTCTCCTCCTCTGGCCCTCGTCTTCTCCGGACAGGGAACACAGTACGCGGGCATGGGCCGCGTACTCTACGAGACGGTTCCAGCCATTCGCGAGACCATGGACCGGCTCGCCTCTCTCGCAGACTTCGACCTGGTCCGATCGCTCTTCCAGGGAAGCGAGGAGGACCTCCGCAACACGCGTTATCTGCAACCGGCACTATTCATCCTCGAGTATGCGCTCGCCCGACATCTTCTCTCCCTCGGAGTCAAACCCGTGGCTTTGGCGGGGCATAGTCTGGGAGAACTCTGCGCTCTCTGCATAGCGGGTGTGTATTCGGAAAAGGATGGGATCGGGATCGTCAACCGACGCGCGCGGTGCATGGAAAAGCTGGGATCTCAAGGGCGAGATGCGGGCGCAATGGTCGCAGTGGACGCCCCGAAAGAGGTTTTGGAACCAAGACTCGCCGCCACCCGCACCGTCTCGATCACGAACCACAACTCTCCCCGTCAGGTGGTTCTGGGCGGAGCGACCGATGAGGTGCGCGCGCTCGCCAGCGAACTCGCTTCCGAAGGGTTCTGGACACGCCCGCTCAAAGTGGGCATGGCGTTCCATTCGTCCTTCATGAAGGTCGTCCACGACGAACTCTGGGACTACGTGTCCAACCTCGAATTTCACGTACCGACGATCCCCGTCCTCTCCAACACCACGAGGTGTCCTTTTCCCGACGATCCGGACGAGATCAAAAGGATCCTGATGCGGCACATGGAGGAGCCCGTCCACTGGACCCAGAACGTCACCTCCCTGTGGAATGACCACGGGGTGAGGCTGTTCGTCGAAGTCGGCCCCAGGGACGTGCTTTGCGGCCTCATCACCGACACGTTCGAAAAGGCCTCGTGCGTACCGACCTGCCTCCCCGACGATGAGCTCAGGACCTACCGGACCGCCCTGGCGCGTCTGTACGTCTTTGGTCACCTTCCTCCCCCGAACCCCGCGGTCGTCCTGAGTCTCGATGCCGATATCTCGCCGCCGGAACCGCAGTGCGGGCCTGCGGGCGGGACCATGCCAGACGGGCCGGACAGCTCGCGAAAAGAACCACCGTGCGCACCTTCGGGTGGATCCGTGACAGCAAAGGGTCCTGATGCGACTCCCAGCCCGAAGGTTGCGGCAGGCTCACTCCTCGAGCAGATCGTGCGGATCATCATGGACGCCACAGGGTACGATCGAGACGAGATCCAGCCGGACCTCGACCTCCGGAGGGACCTGGCCATCCGGTCGAGCCGATTCCCCGTCATCATGAACGCCTGCGAGCAGGAGTTCGGCATCGTGGTGGGCATGGAGGACTTCATCGGCGTTCGGACAGTCCGCGACCTGGCAAGTACCGTTTCCCGCGTGATCGATCGGGACGGGTCCAAGGCGACGAAATCCGCGTCGTCGAAGAAATCAGGGCCGATCGCTTCCCGTGAGATCGGCCTCCACGCCACACGACCGGACGCTTACGAGAAACCGACTGAAAGATCCGCGACGGTCGAACCGAAACGGCGTCCGATTCTTCCGCTGCACCGGTACGTGATCCGTGAGGCACCCTTGGATGGACCGGACACATTCGCGAGCCTCGAACTCGATGCTCGCTATCCGGTCGTTCTTCTCGGAACCGATCCGGACCGTCCATTGGCCCGAGGGGTCGGCGAATGGCTTGCCCGCAAGAAGAAGGTGCGGGTCGAGACCGTCGCGATCCGAGGAGAGAAGTCCGCAACCGGCGGTGTTGATCTCGGAGCTCCGGAGGGGGCCGATGAGCTGGTCCGGCGTCTCGAGAAAGTGGGGCCCTTCGGAGGGCTCGTCATCGCACTCGATGGACCTCCCGGAGACCATCCTCTTGAAGCCAAACGACTCTCTCAGTTCCTGGCCGGTCTCTTCGAGGCTCTGCGGTGCTTCGTCCGTTCACCGGCCAAGGTCTTCTGCCTGCTTGTCCGATCCGACTCCCCGACCGACGACGATACGATCGCCACGGGCGAAGGGGCCCACGGAATGCTCCTGGCAGCGGCCCTCGAGTACTCGTCGGTCCTGTTCAGGACGCTTTCGGTCACGGCCGACGCGTCGCTCGATCTTGCGCTCGGCCGGGCGCTCGATCCCAGCGAGGCCCCGAGGGACCTGATCCTCCGTGGTTCTGGCTGGTTCACCCACGAGGCACGGTTCGAGCCGATCCGCTTCCTCGCGACCCCAACTCTCCTCATCGAGCCGGGAGAGGTCATCATCGTGTCCGGCGGCGGGCGAGGCATCACAACAGAGCTGGCCGCGGCGTTCGCTCCCCTTGGTCCCCGGCTGATCCTCGTCGGACGGACCCGTCCGGAACCCGGAATCGATTACGGTCGAGCATGGCGCGAAGCCGGAGGGGATCTCGATAAAGGGGCTCGATTGATCCTGGAGGCGACCGAGGCAAACATTTCTCCCGACCGGGTCGAGGAACGACTCGCCCGCCACCGCGCGGCCCTGGAGGTTGCGAAGACCCTCGAACGACTCCGACAGCAGGGGATCGAGGCCGTCTACTCGCCGTGCGATGTCACCGATTCGGATGCGGTGGAGCGACTCGTGACCGACCTCGTCAAAAAACACGGACGGGTGGCTGGCATCCTTCACGGAGCCGGAATCATCCAGGACGCCTTTGTCCAGTTCCAGAACGGACGCATGTTCCGTGAGGTCGTCGACGTAAAGCTGATCGGAGCGATCAACCTGTATCGCTCCTCGAGATCCCACGGACTGAAGTTTTTCGTGGCCCTCTCCTCCGTGGCGGCTCTCCACGGAAACGTCGGTCAGGCCAACTATTGCTGCGGAAACTGGGCCATGGCGGCGCTGGTCAAGTCGTGGTCCGCTCAGGCTCAGGGGCTCCGCGGACTCGTTCTCTGGCTCCCCCCCCTCGAGGGTGCCGGGATGGCGGACCAACCCGAAACCCGTCAGATCCTGGAGATGCGAGGATACGGGGATGCCTTCGTACACATGAAAGAGATGGCCACGGTGGCGTGTCAGGAACTCATTTTGGGTTCGCACAGATCTTCGGTGATGCCTGCCCGCGCTCTCCCGACGGTCCGGGGGATTCCGGTGAGCCCTCCGGTGGAGCCTCCCGCAGGGGAGCTGGTCGGTCCCACCGGTGTCACGATCGACCGGAAAGACGTTCCTCTCGTCGACTCGATCCGGCGGCTCGACCTGCGCGAAGGAGAGATCGAGGTGTCCCGCACCTTCTCTGCCCAGCGGGATCTATGGCTCGCCGACCATGTTCCGACCCGCCAGCTCCGCCATCCTCTGGTCTCGGCCGTGATGGGCATCGAGGCCTTTCTCGAGGCGGCTCGGATTCTCCACCCCGAGTTCCTCGTCAGAGAAGTCCGAGACATCACCTATCGCGATGTCCTCGAGTGTCCGATCGGGGTGCCGCGAGAAGCTCTGATCCACTGCCGAACGATCAACGCCGATCGGGAGGGGATCGTCTGTCAGGTCAACCTCTCGAGCTCGGACCTCTCACCCACGGGAAAACTCCTCGACAGAAGCACGACCCACTTCGAAGCCACGCTGGTCCTCGGCGTGAGACGGTCGGATCAATCCGACGGGGAGGGTTTTCCCATCGATGATCGAGAACTCGACACCGGTTCCATGGCCCGCGAAGACATTCTCGGCTGGTACGAAGCTCGAAGCGGCCTTCGTGGAAGCTACCGAGTGCTGGAGACTCTCGAGGGAACTGGCCCCTCCAGCATCCGCGCCACCATGATCTGTCGGAAGTCACGCGATTTCGAAGGAATGTCAGAGGTGAATTACCACTCCACGCCTTACGTCCTGGAAGCGTTCCATCACCTGGTTCTCTTCCATGCCCAAGCCCGGAACCCCTCGGAGTCGCGCTCCCTGCTTCCGGCCTCGGTACGCCGCATCGTCTGGTTCCGTGGAGTCTCCGTGGGAGAACGCCTGGTGCTCGAGGGACGACGAAGCGACCAGACGCGGGAAGGGTCTTCGTGGAAGGTGAGGGCTGTGGATTCCAACGGACGCGTGGTCCTGATGTCGGAGGGATTATGTCTGAGATGGCTCGATCTGTGAGTCCCGGTCCCGATGTGGAGGTCATCACGCACCTTCCCGGGGGCCCCGTTTTTTTTGCCTCGACCAAGCTCTCGAGCTTTCTTCCTCTCAGGGACGATGGGGCTAGCAACAAGCTGAGGCTGGGGCTTCTGGTGGCGTTGCTCGATGCGTTGCACGATCGACCGCAATCGCCGGTTCGCGGTCCTGGACTTGAGATTGCAGAACCAAGGCCCTACGAAAAGTCGACAGACGAAATCATCGTCCGCCACGATCCTCGTGGTCGTCCCTCCTTGAGCGTCGATGGACGGGAAGGACCGTCGATTTCGTTCACCCATACGGATCAGACCACATGGGCCGCTCTTGGAAACGCTCGACGACTCGGTATCGATGCAGCCCTCAAGGCCGATTTCCTGGGCCCGTATCCTTGGGGACGAGCGTTTCGTTCCTCGGAGATGGATCGAGCCGTGGGCCTCATCGGGGGAGACAAGCCGCTGGCCGCGGCCCTGCTCTGGTCTCTCAAGGAGGCGGCGGTCAAGGCGTTTGGTCAGGGCTTCCACGGAGTGGATCCGCAGGACGTTGTCGCGGTCGAACTCCGCCCCTGGGAAGGAGGATTCGCAGGCGACGTTCGAGTCTCCGAAACCTCCGGGCCTCAGACTGTCTGGGCGAGGCGTGAACCCTGGGGCTGGCTTTCCCTCATGGCTTCCTAGGCCTCAGAGAAGAGAGGACTCCTTGGCAGGCGTTGAAGTCTCGCCCGTTGGTAGCCGTCCTGATCTGGCTGCCTTCGTGGACTTTCCGTGGGTCCTCTATCGAGAGGATCCGCGCTGGGTCCCCCCGATCAAGTCCGAATTGGCAAAGCTCCTGACTCCGGGTCGGCATCCGTTTTGGGATCACGCCGAGCGCGAGCTGTTCCTTGCCCGGCGGGGTGATGTCGTCGTGGGACGCATCGCAGCCATCATCGACCGAAACTATAACAGCTTCCGCAATGAGAAGATGGGCAGTTTCGGCTTTTTCGAGACCCAGAACGATCCAGAGAGCGCGATGGCTCTGTTCACCGCGGCAGAGGATTGGCTCCGGGCAAGAGACGTGGGATTCATGCGGGGTCCGCAGAACCCTTCGACGAATTACGAGGTGGGGCTGCTCGTCGAGGGGTTCGAACACTCTCCGTCCGTCATGATGACGTACAACCGGCCATTCTATGGGGAGCTCATCTCGCTGTGTGGCTTTCGAAAAGAGAAGGATCTGCTGGCCTTCCGATACTCTCGTGGCGACCCTTTGCCGGCCCAGCTTTTCGAAACGTCGACAAGACTATTCCAAAAGGGCGAGATCACCATTCGGACCGGTGACAGGCGACGGTTGAAGGAAGACCTCCTTCTCATGAATCGAATTTATGCCGAATGCTGGAGTAGGAACTGGGGATTTGTCCCGATGACCGACGCGGAACTGACCGAGTCGGCTCGTCTGCTGATGCATATCGTCGACATCGACTTTGCGTTCTTCGTCTGCCACCAAGGTGAGCCGGTGGGAGTCTGCCTCTTCGTTCCGGACGTCAACCCTTTGCTCAAGCGTTTCAACGGCTCACTTGGCTTGCTGTCGCTCCTCAAGATGCTCTTCTACTGGTCGTCCGATGTGACCGGAGTCCGAGGTCTTCTCTTCGGGGTCAAAGAAGAGTACCGGCAGACGGGCGTTCCGTTGATCTCGATCGCCTACCTCCACGAACTGCTCACCCGCAAGCCTCGCTACCTCTCTGCGGAGATGGGGTGGACCCTCGAAGACAACCAATCGATCAACCTCCTCTTCAACGAGTTCGGGCTAAAGCCGATCAAGCGTTATCGGATCTATCGGAAAGACTTTGAAGACTTGACCCATGGTGTCTGCGACACCTAGACTGGCCCATCCCATGGAGACGGATCCGCATCTCTCAAAAGAATCATCCCAGGCCGGTCCGCGGCCTCCCGACGGTAATCCCACGCCAGAGACTCCATCGCTCGGTGCGTCTCCTCGGGTGGATTGGCTGACCATTGCCCTGCGAAACATCTTCAAAAATGGCCGCCGGTCGGCCTTCACGATCTCGGCCATCGCGTTCGGATTCGCCGCCATCAACCTCTTTGCGGGGTTCACCCGCTACATCTTCTCCAATCTCCAGGAGACCCAGATCTACCTCACGGGCAACGGACACTTGATGGTCTTCAAGAGCGGCTTCAATCCCAATCACCTGACCTCGAGCCAGGCCCAGCTCTTGTCCGCGCACGAGCTAAACGAGATCCGCTCCGTACTCAAAGATGATCCGCGAGCCCTCGTGGTCACGCCGAAGCTGGTTTTCTTGGGACTTCTCTCCAACGGCGAAGAATCGACGCCATTCATCGGAATCGGAAAAGTCATCAAGGACGTCAACAAGATCTACGCGCGAGCCTCCGGCCGGTTGGCTCGAATCTCGTTCTCCGATGGAAAGAATCTCTCGAAAGAGGCGGACGCACCACCTCCGCCAGCAGCGTCTCCACCTCCACAGCCCACGACCTCACCGGTAGCATCGTCTTCTCCGACACCGACACCTCCGACTCCCCCATCACAGTCCGCTCCATTGCCGACGCCGTCGACGCCTCCCGCGGCATCGCCGCAGCAGCCCGCGCCATCGGCATCGCCGCGGCAACCGACGCCGTCAGCATCCCCCTCGGCATCCCCTCGACAACCCGCGCATTATCCATCGGAGACAGAGCCCCCGCCAGGGATCGAGACTTTCGAACCCCCTCCTCCGGATGGCCCCAGAGCCGAGGGTCACGTCGCCGGAAAAAACGAGCTGGTCCTGGCCCGTGGTCTGGCCCGGAAGCTCAACCTGATGGTGGGGTCGAGGGCGACTGCGATGGCCACCACGGTCAACGGGCAGGTCAACGCGCTCGAGGCTGAGGTCGTCGCCCACATGGACGCGGCCATGGAGATGCTCGACTCCATGGTGATCGAAGCTCCCCTGGCTTTTGCCCAGGATCTGTACGACACGGACGGAGCAGACCGGATGGTGATCCTCCTCGAGCGAGACGCCGACTTAATCGCCATGCGAGAAGAGCTCCAACGGAAACTGTCGGCACGGGGACTTCCACTGGAAGTCAAGATCTGGTATGAAGTCGACAAGACCACGGACAAGGTCGAGAAGATGCTTCGAGTGATCTTCATCTTCCTGTTCACGGTCTTCCTGATCATCGCCTTGATGAGCGTGGTCAATACCATCGGCATGGCGGTGACCGAACGCACCCGGGAAATCGGGACTCTCCGAGCGTTGGGTGTCAAACGACGCGGTATCGTCACGATGTTTGCCTGCGAGAGCATGTTGCTGGGGACGCTCGGGTCCCTCGCTGGTGTGTTTCTCACTCTCCTAGGCTGGGTCATCGTTCGGATCGTCGATCCCCACTGGACACCGCCCCAGATTCCCAAGGCCATTCCTCTCGAGATCCATCTCTCCGTGGAACATATGGCCGTCACGTTCGTCTCTCTGGTGCTCCTGTCGCTCGTGATCGCGATCTGGCCTGCTTCTCGAGCGGCTCGTGGAAGCATCGTTGACGCCTTGGGCCATGTCTAGCCCCCTCGACATGCCGACCAGGACCGGTGCGTTGGCTACACTTCTGGCTCTCTTGACCTACTGGGCGGTTTGCCGGATCTTCTGGTTCGCGGGCCTTCCCGCGTTCTTGGTTCTCTTCGGTCTGACGACCTACTGCGCCGCCGTGCTGATCTGCATTGGCTTCATGGCCTGCCGACGCTGGAAAAAGACCCCGAAGCCTTCCTCCGAACCCCGACCGGGAGTCACGATCCTAAAGCCTCTGTGCGGACTCGACGACGAGCTCGCGGCCAATCTCGAGTCTTTCCTGAAAGTAGAGTATGATCCGGTGGAAATCCTCTTCGGAGTCAAGGATCCGGACGATCCGGCACTGGCCTTGGCTCGTGAGGTGGCGGCCCGATATCCGAACCGGGATGTGAAGTTCGCGGCGGGGATCACAAGCGACGCGACCAACCCCAAGATCGCCATCGACGAGAACCTCCTGAAGCTCGCCAAGCATCCTCTGGTTCTGCTTTCTGACAGCAACGTCAGGATGGACGTCGGGGATCTGTCCTTCCTGGTCGAGCCTTTGTCGGACGATCAGGTGGGGATGGTCTACCAGCCCGTGGTTTTTGTCGGAGAACAAGATTGTGCGGCCGCTGTCCAGAACCTTCGGTTCACGGAACTCACCGGAGTCCTCACGGTCGCGGCCCGTCCGTACGCCGGGACCGATGTCATAACAGGGAAGGGCATGCTCTGCCGACGCTCGGCCCTGAGTTCGATCGGCGATCTGTCGCAGGTGCGGGACGTCGGTCTGGACGACTACCTCCTCGGCGTTCACCTCAAGAACGCCGGGTGGCGCCTGTACCTTTCGGAGATCCCGGCTGTGTGCATCTGTGTGCATGGCTCCTGGCGAGCCTTCTTCGACCGCCAGCTCCGCCATGCGGTCTGGAGGTTCTCTCTCTACCGGCTCCTGCCTCTGGCCGAGCTGGCCCTCTCGCCTCTCGTCTGGGTCGCGGCTGCCGTGCTGGTCGGTGGCCCTCATGCGTGGAGCGCGGCGTTTCTCGCGATGGCGGCCAAAATCCTGGCCGAGAATCTGGGCACCCGCTGGCTCAGGAGCACTCCGTTCTCCTGGAGACACTCGATTCTCATCCCACTCAAGGACGCTCTTGTGGTCGCCATCTGGATGATGGCGATCCTTCGAACTACGGTCATTTGGCGAAATCGCTCGTATCAGGTGGGACGATGGAGCCGGCTCCATCCCATCGAATCCTAACCTAAGAGGCCGAATCCCGTGATACCGATGACCGCGGTTCTCAAGACAGCCCGAAAGGTGCTGGAGCGACCCGACTATGCCAGGCGGATGGTGCGGCTCGAGATCGACAAGCTTGCGAGAAAACTGCTTCCCCTTCCCTCGGACGGTCGCGGCGGTGGCATCCGCCAGTGCAGCGTCCGCATCACTGACGTGTGCAACCTCAGGTGTCACACATGTGGCCAGTGGGGAGACGGCGGGTTCCTCCGGGGTCGATCGGTGAGAGATCTTCGGAACCAGGAGATCCCAAAGGAGCGTTATCTCGAGCTGCTCCGGGATCTGTCACTCCATGGTCACACGCCGTCCGTCTACCTGTGGGGAGGAGAGCCGATGCTCTACGGCGGCACCCTCGAGATCCTCGAGGAGGCCGCTCGGCTCGGGATGCCTCCCAGCATCGCCACAAACGGGACAGGAATCGAGAAGCACGCGCTCCGACTGGTGGATGCTCCACTGTTTCTTCTTCAGGTCTCCGTCGACGGACCCGATGCCCACACACACAACGCGTGCAGGCCGGGCGTCGGGTCTGCCTCGGACAACTTCTCGACCGTCCTGCGGGCCATCGAGACGATCGGAGCGATCCGGAAGGAGAGGGGACGACGCCTTCCTCTCGTCGCGTCCTTGACCACGGTCAATCGATTGAACCACGATCGACTGATTGCGATCCACGACCTCCTCGCCCCGCGCGTGGATCTGTGCGTCTTCTATCTCGCCTGGTGGATCGACGAGGCCGCGGCGGAACAGCATTCCCAAGATTTTTCCCGCCGTTTCGGATTTCGGCCGGAAAAGCACCTGGGCTGGATCGGCGACTGGAAACCGGACAACTACCGGGTTCTCTCTCACCAACTGGAAACGTTGAGCCGGCGAGGCGGCGAGATGAGAGGACCGGCGGTCGTCATTTTGCCCCACCTGACCTCAACTGAAGAACTGGAACGGTACTACACCGACCATGCGGCCCGATTCGGTTTCGAGCGGTGCGTCTCCATCTTCAGCGCCGTCGAGTTGAACTCCAACGGAGATCTGTCTCCGTGTCGGGACTATCACGATTTCGTGGTCGGAAACGTCCGTGAACATTCCATCGTGGAGCTCTGGAACTCCGAACCGTTCCGGCGCTTTCGGAAAAGCCTCTCGACAGACGGACTGATGCCTGTTTGCACCCGCTGCTGCGGGTTGATGGGGTATTGACCCCGACGAAGCCGGGCTTCTTCGTGGTCGATCTCGCTCACTTCCCGTTGATGAGCACGGAGAACTGGATCGTGTCGGCATCGGAGCTTCCGATGTCGAAGAGGACGGCGTCCACCTGATCGATGAACTGCTGAGCCGCTTCCTCGCGGGGACTGACAGGCCCTCCGGGCCGCATACCCTTGACCTTGGAGACAAGGTCCGACCTGAGGAAAAACGTGAGCATGGTTCGATCGAGCGGGATGATGGATTTCATCGCGGCGTAGGCAGGGTGACTCCCCAGCTTCTTTTCGGACCGAATGATGCTTTCGACGATCGCTGAACCGCTTGCGAGGATGACCATGTTGTCCATGCTGCAAAGCGTCGGGTTCAGAGGCACCTTCTGCGGCTGGAGCCCCGGTTTGGCGACCTGAACCGTATAGTTTCCGATCTTCCGTTCGTCATACTCCCGGTTCTGCGTGACCGAGAGGTGACGCACCACCTTGGTGATCGCCTCCTGGCTGGCCTTGGGATCGAGACTCTCCAGAAGAAGAGCCACTTCGGGTACGTTGGTGGACAGAGAGACGGCCACGCAGAACTCCTGTCCCCACCATGGGGCCACGTCCTTGTCGTAGTCCAGGCCGGTCTGCATCTGGAGCGTTCCCTTCAGCGTCTGGAGCTGCTGAGAAACTTTCTCCTTCGTGTCGTCCGCCAGAGCGGCGATCACGTCCGGAGGACGGACGAGGCTCAGGAAGGCGTGAATATCGTCCGAAACCACGTCGATCCCCTTGATCGGCCTGGGCTTGAAAACCTGCGCCAGTCGAGTGGCCGCGTTCGAGCCGGGGGACATGAGGACCGAAAGGTCCACGTGGGCGACCTTGGGATTGCCCGAGAGCTGCAGGAGAACAGCATCCAGAGACTCCAAGGATTTTCGTGCCTCCACAAGCTTGGTCTGCTGCTCGGCATTGAGAGCCCGGCTGCTCTTGAAGGCATCCCATGCCGGAATGGGGTTGATCAGAAGAAATCCGGCTGTCTCCGGTTTCACGCGAGAGCGCGCTCGCTTGTAGGTTGCGGTCGAGCCGATGTGGTTCTTTCCACCCTTGGCTTGCTTGACGGCCCCAGAGATCTCCTCTCGATGGTTGGAGATCAAGAACGCCTTGTCGGACTGGACGATCACCGGCTCGGACTTCTCGCGCTTGGGAAAAGAAACCCCAACCAGCCCCTCCACGATCGTGTCCTTCAACGAGTCGGGCCCTTTCTCCTTCCGGTAACGCGTGATGGCCCACTCGTAGAAGCGACACAGTTTCTCGGTCTTCGGAATGACCGCGAGGAATCTTGGTTCGTCCTGTTTGGGGCCGGGCCGCACTCCCTGTCCGAGGCCCAGAGAGATGAGTTCGGTCAGATCCTTCTCGATGATCTTCTCTTTCTTGGCCGCGTCCGCAAAATCCACGACGGAGCGCTCCAGATCGCTCATTCCCTTGCCGGAGGCCTTTTCCTGCGCTTTGGCCAGGTTCTCCGGACTGATGGCCTTCGTCACGAGGGGCGCCTCGATGTTGGGATTTCGAACAGCCAAGTAGAGGCAATAGTCCGGCGAAAAATAGTGGATCCATCCCTTTTCGAACTCGGGGTTCCGGGAGGGTTGGTTGGTTGCGGCCTCGGTCGTTCCAAGCGACGGAGTGACCCGCTGGGCAGCCCAGATCGAGGCGGGTACGAATGCCAAGAGCCAGAAGGCGAGCACCACGGTCCAGGCGGTCAAACGAATCATGGGGGTCTCCTTGGGTAAAGAGGTCAGAAAGCGGATCATATCACGATCACGTCTGACCGGCAACCGGAAGCTCAAAGAGCCCGCTTCACACCGGATGCGACACGACTTATACTACAGGCACCTCCCTTGAGGACATCCCAGTCAGACACTCCTTGGTGGCCACTCCGTCGTTTGTGGATTCCGTTCGCACGAACCGCGGGTTCCCACACACTCAAAGCACGGTTGAGCGCCGAATCAAAAATGGATGAAGGCAAGCCCAGAAGTCCGTGGTATTACGTCCCCTCCCTGTATTTCGCCGAGAGCGTTCCATACATCATCATCAACAACGTGTCGGTCATCCTCTACAAAAAGATGGGGTTCGACAACGGCCGTATCGCCTTCTGGACGAGCCTTCTCTACCTCCCGTGGGTCATCAAGATGTTCTGGGGTCCGCTCGTCGACACGAAGTCGACCAAGAGAAACTGGATCCTTGGCACCCAGGCCGCGATGATGGTGTGTCTGGCTCTCATTGCGACCAGCCTCTTCAGCACGTCCCCAGGAAGTACCGACTTCTTTTTCTTTTCGCTTCTGCTCTTCACCCTCGGGGCTTTTGTCTCGGCAACCCACGACATCGCCACCGACGGCTTCTACCTCATGGCCTTGCCCAAGGACGCACAGGCCTTTTTCGTCGGTATCCGCACTCTTTTCTACCGAGCCGGCTGGATCTTCGGATCAGGCTTTCTGGTGTGGCTCGCTGGTTATCTGGAAGTGAAGCTGAACGTGATCGCCACGGCCTGGGGCTACGCCCTGGCCATGTCGGGCGTCGTCTTCCTGTTCCTCTTCGTGTACCACCGATTGATCCTGCCGTTTCCTCCGGAGGATGGGCAGAGATCGACCGGGGATGGGCTCCCAAGCGCCTCGTTTTGGGAAATTCTCGCTTCCTACTTCCGACAGGAAAAGATCGGCGCGACGCTGGCGTTCATCCTTCTGTACCGCTTGGGGGAAGCCATGCTCGTCAAGCTGGCAGCCCCGTTTCTTCTGGATTCACACGCGAACGGAGGACTGGAGCTCACGACGGCCCAGGTCGGCCAGGTCTACGGAACAGTGGGCGTGATGTTTCTCATCTTCGGAGGGATCCTCGGTGGTTGGGTCATCTCTCGCTACGGACTTCGCCGTTGCCTGTGGCCCATGGCCATCACGCTGAACGTCCCGCACCTCGCCTACCTGTACATGGCCTATGCGCAGCCGCCCGTTTCGTTCGCGTTTCCCCTGGTCGCCATCGAGCAGTTCGGTTACGGTTTCGGCTTCACGGCGTACACCGTGTTCCTGATGTACCTGGCTCAAGGCGAGTACAAGACAGCCCATTTCGCCATTTCGACCGGCATCATGGCGCTGGGAATGATGCTCCCGGGTTTCGTGAGCGGCTACATCCAGACCCTCTTGGGGTACACCAACTTCTTCCTCCTGGTCCTCATCATGGGAATCCCCGGTCTGTTCACGCTCTTCTTCATTCCTCAGGTGGAAGAGAATGCCAAGACTCAGTCCCAGGGACACTGATCCGCTGCCAGGAAACAACGCGGACTACGATTTCACGGCAGCCACGAACTGGTCTCGACAGCCATTCTTGGCGATCGAGTGATGGTATGGCTTGAAGTCGACAATCCTGTAGTTCGCCTGTTGAAGGATCCTCTCGATGCTCTTCTGGCAAAAGAAATGGGACTGCAAGAGGCCCTTCTGACCGCCTGCGGTCAGCGAGTTGAACTCTTCCTCGCCGATTTCTTCCTCCGTATGTTTTGAGCCTACGACGCGGGCCTTGGTGAAGTAGTCTTTCTCTGTGCAGGAATGACACGTCGAGAGCAGCAGCAAGCCGCCGACATCTTGGATGCGACCGAACGTCCGCATGACGGTGTCTATCTGATTGCACCCGATATGCTGCAGCACATGATTGAACAGAACCACGTCGATTCTTCCGGAAGGGCGGTACTCTTCGACGCACAGGTTCCTCAGGTCGATCTTGTGAGCCATACCCAGGTGTTTTAGTTTGCCCTTGGCTTCCTCGTATCGCTCGGCATCCGGCTCCAAGGCTATGATGTGCGAGAAATGAGGGGCAAACGTCGGGAGCAATCGGCCGGTTCCACAGCCGGCGTCCAGTAAGACCGGCTCTTTCCGGGTGACGAGCTTCTTGATGAGACCGATGGCCCTGTCGTTGATCTCGTTGTCTTCTCTCTCCCAGTCTGCGGTATCCGTTCCGCTCATGAGAATGTCCGTGATGTTGTCGCTGTCATCCGAATAGACATACTCGCTCTTCTTGTCTGTCATCGTCACACCTCTGGGTCAAGACTATTGGACAGGATATTTGGTGCCAATACGAAGACTGCACGAGCCGCATTCTAGCACGCGACAATCGCCTGAGGCACCGAGGCTGGAGGGACCTCGAGTGCGGTCGACCGTGTCAACCCGTCGAAACCATGATCTGTTGCTTCGTCGCCAAGCTCATGCGTCGGCTCTCGAAGTTCCACGTGCAGAAAGATCGACCAACGGACGATTGATCAGTAACGACCGGACTATTGTGGATTGTCGTGTCTGAGATTTCCCCTCACAATGCTAGCGGCAACTCCGACCGTCAGTTTCGACGGAAACGATCGTTCGAACGAAAGACGAGCGACGCGACAATCGGAGTGTCTCCAGAGGAGGAAGTATCCATGTCACTGTTTTACCGGCTCTGGCGATCTCTGATGGTTCTGACCCTGCTGGCCACGATGGTGCGAGCAGAGACAGGGCAATCGGGTCGAAATGAGGATGGACTGACGCCACTGCACATGGCAGCGGGGCGGGGTGATACGAAACGCGTTGCCGAGCTTCTGAAGTCTGGTGCCGACGCCTGGGCGATCGACTCGAAGATGGGGGTCTCCATCCTCCACAAGGCGGTCTATTCGGGCAATGCGGAAACGGTCGAGCTCCTCATCCAGAAGGGGTCGTTGATCGATCTTCCTTCGCCCTCCAACGGCAACACCCCGCTTCACGATGCGGTCTATTTCAAGAGTGGAGACGATGCGCGCGTGATCAAGACACTTCTGGCGCACAATCCGAACCTCTTCATCAGAAACCGAGCGGGTCTGATTCCCCTCGAATCCGCAAAAGTTCTCAACGATAAGAGCGTCATCGGTCTACTCGAAGACAAGATCCGATCTCTGTTCACGCCAGCCGGACGAGAGCTGATGGACGCCGTGAAGAAGAACGAAGAAACGAAGGTTCAGTCGATTCTGGCCCGGGGAGAGGTCCCCGTGGAAGAATCTGACGAACAGGGGTTCACGCCGCTCCTGTGGGCAGCCCGTCAAGGATATGTTCCGATTGTGAAAGCTCTACTCGCAAAGGGAGCCAGTCCCAACCACCTGGACCAATGGATGAGAGCCAACGCCGGTCACAAGGCGGCGTTCTGGGGCCACGCTGAAGTCATGACCCTCTTGATCCAGCACGGACTCGACCTCAATGCGAAAGGGGGTTATAACGGCTATACAGCACTTCACGACGCGGTCGCGCGGGGTCACCTTGCTGTCGTGAAGGTTCTTCTGAATGCCAAGGCGAGAATCGACGTGGAAGGACACGACGGAAAACTCCCGATCGACCTTGCCAGGGCGGCTGGCAACGCGGAGATCGTGAAGCTCCTCGGGAGTACACGGTAATCAGCGTCGACAAACGGGAGGCTCATCGCCACAACCCGGACGCAACGACCATAGCCAGAAGCTTGAGCGTGTTGCCGTAGTACACGTTCGTATCGATGGAGTGGCTCTGGAGGCTGTCCCAGAGGGCATTGACCCAGGCTTGGTTTTCGGAACTGATCATGGCGCTGACCATGAGCGGCGCCATAAACGGCAGATTGGGCTCTCCGTCGGAGAGCACCCTCTTGATGGGAGTCCCGTTCGGACCGTTGCCTACATAGTAGCCTGGATGGATCTTTCTCGGGTCCCCTCCGGTCGTCGACTTGATCCAGGTGTTGAGAACGGTCAACTGCGGCACCAGAGAATCGTCACCGGTCAGGATGTAATCGACGGCAAGACGCCACGGTGTACGGCAGGAATTGTACGAGTAGTCTCCGTCTTCTTTGCTCTCCAGGAACACTCCCTTGACGGGCGCGTACCGGCCGGTCTTGTCTTTTTTCTCGAAGTCGGGCATCAGTCCGGTTCGGAGGCTTCCGCCTGTCGTGTGCTGGGCCTTGACGATTTCCACGATCTTGCCGATCACGTTCGTCCATTTGGCGGAGTTGGCCGTGTCCACGGCGGCAAACGCCCGGAGGTGCCCCGGCATAAAATCAGAAGGACGGGTACTGCATCCGAACTTGGCGATCGAAGAGCTCCGTTTGACCCAGTCGCCCAGCATCAGGATCCATTCGGACTGATTGACCACCTGATCCATGGTGGCACGGATGATCGACAGGGCGTGTCCCCGGTAGTCGATCTGGTTGCTTCCCCACTGTTTGTCGGCCAGGAGCAGCGCGTAGGCGATATCCATGTCGCCATCGGTCGCGGAGGTGGTCTCAAAAGGCGTGATAGTACCGTTCGAGCCAAGCTGTTGCCAGGCCATCAGGTCCGGGGAGTACTGGCTCGGATGGGCCCGACAGAAGCGATAGAGAGCATCGAAGTCGGCTCGTGCAGAGGAGTCGAAACCGGCCAGAAGAGCCGTGAGGAGCATTCCGTGGCCGTGTGATTCGGAGGTCGATATGGCATTGGCCGGAGTCGGTGTGCTGTCGAGGCTGTAGTAGACGTACTTTTGGACGGGGTCGGTCCCCTTGACAGTCCGGAGGTACTTCGACTTCCAGGCCCGATAGAACTCGACCGTCGCTTGGGTCAACTCCGCCTGGGTGACGTGGTCGGGCTGGATGATGCTTCCGGCATAATGGCGCGCCCGCAAGACATGACGGGTTTCGATTCCGTCCGGGCTCCAGAGGCGAGGCCCCTCCAAACGCAGAGTCAACTCGGCCCGAAGCGATTCTGGGCAGGCTAGTAGCACAAAACCAAGACAGACGCAGAGGACGATCGTTCTTGTCATACTCCCACTCTCCATACTATGACGCTGCGATACTGCCGAGACAACGGATCGTCCCAGGGGCCCCGGGGATACTACTCCACTCTTTTTCTCAGGCTCCGAGTACGACCGTTCTTATCCACAAATATCACACGTTCACGGCGAGTCAAGAGTGTCGAGAGGATGTATGTCCCTTGGGTGGTAATTCCGCGAGGGGACGTGGGGACACTCCCGATTCACGGGCCAGACCCCTCGGTCGGACATCCGACTGGTGTCGCGGCATCCCCGGAATTGGCACGACCGGTAGGGGCCAACCTCCGCGAAACACGGAGCGTCCGGTCGTCCCCGTCGACGTGGAACATCTGCTGGAGAACGGGGCGGTAGGGGCTCACCGGTGCTGGGCAGCCGTTGATCGTCTCCACGACCACGGCCCTGATCGGAGACTCCTCGCATCCGAGTCGGACCGCCAGGAATTCGAGGTAGTCGAACAGCCGGGGATCGTCGGAATCGACCCGGATGTCGAGGATCGAGCCACGCCTGGCTGAGACGACTACGAGCCGACGACCGTGGTAGACGAGGTGTGTCGAGCTCACCCTTCGCGGCAATTCGAGGCCCTCGATCGCCAGACCGCACAGAGAGGCCGGATCGGCGGCGCTCATCCAGAAGATCCGATCCTCGTCGAGGCCGGCGCTCAGCCTGTCCAGCGCGGCCGGCAACGCGAACTGAAGGCCGGAGACCCCCTCGAAAAACCGACCGGCTACGACCTCGCCGGACAGTTCCATGATCTGGAGCGTCCGGACGAGGGCGTTCCACCGGAGATCCGGTCTTTCCCGCGACAAAAGCTCGCGGAACACGATTCCATAGCGGTCCAGCACGATCCTGGCACACTCCCGGCCAAGCTCGGCACGGTCGATGGGGTCTTCCGGTTCCACGGAAGGCGAGAGCCGATACCACGCCCCGGCAAAGGGACGCGAGGACCGCCAGCGCGAGAATCGGACCCGGCCTCCGCGACTCGCCGTGGATGACACGGCACGAGAGACTTCGACCGGTCTGAACCGATTCGCGATCGCCATCCGCAAGACGGAAAACCCGTCGTTGGAGACGAGTCCGCTCCAGACCAGTTTCCACAGCAGTCGGGTGAGATCCGCAGAGGCGAGCCTCGAGTGGGCCGAAAGCTCGGCGAACGTGAAACGCCCGAAGGGTGCGGGGAAGATCCGATCCACGTCTCGGGAACCTTCCTCAGGATCGCGAGAGTCCCGGGACCGACCCAGACCCAGCTCGGACTCCAGCATGAACGTGATCTGCTGCGGGCCGGAGCCGATCCACCTGAGATCGCTCCCCGCCAGAAGATCATCCAGCCATTCGGACCTGTACGGATCCAGACGGGCCGGGAGTATATCGGTCTCCCACATCTCGGCGGGAGCGGGATAGCCCAGAAGAGTGTCCAGACACGCCTGGAGATCCATGACGACGTCCGACGAAGCGGTTGCCCGCCGCCCGAGGCCCTGCTGTTCGGCAAGAAACAAAGGGAGAAGCCGGGCAGGAACAGGTCCAAACGGGCTGCGACCCTTGGCTCGAACCCTCCGCAGCAGACGTTCCAGATTGTCGACGTCGCAGAGCTCCACAGGATCCGCTCCGGTCGTGATTTTTCCTACGACACACCGGCCCTCGTCTGACAAAACCTCAGCGGCCTCTTGGAGGTCGCACACTTCGACTCCAAGGGTTTGGGAAATCCGGTCAACAGGCATTGGGCCGAGGTAACGCAGCCAATCCCCGAGGAGACCGGGCAAATCGGCCGATGGTTCCGCGCTGCCCTCCGGCTTCCTTTGGGCCAGAGTCCGCAGCGCTCGCCCTGCCTCATCGGACACGCTCGAGCCATCGAGCAACGCGGAGAAGGGCCCATCGTCCTCACCCAGTCCGAGCGAGGCGACGACCGATTCGAGATTCTCCACGGAGCAAACGAGGAAGCCCGTGGCAGACTTCGGCCTGACAGCCACTACTCGGCTCGAAACCCCGGAGAAGAGGGCCTTCTTCGAAAGACCATGGTCACGTGCGACAGCACCAAGGAGTTCGAGCCACTCCTCCCCCGAGATCAGGACCCGCTCTTTCACCCACTCGACGAGCTCACCGGAATCCTGGGGGGAGTATCCCCCCTCGATCCGTTGGATCTTCCGCCGAAGTTCCTCGACGAGTGACGGCTCGATGAGCGGTCTGGTTTCCGAGGAGAGGGCCACCTCCCGGATGAGATTCCCGGAGAGTCGTGACGTTCCTTCAGCCGAGTCATCCGCGTAGACGAACATGTTCGTCCTCTTCCAGAGTGCATCCCTCGAAAATGGCGAAGGGGTCCGGGTGTCCACCTCGCTGATCGCGATTTGGCCCGTCAAGAGTCCGTCGAGGAGGCTTTTGAGCCGGTCCACGTCCATCTCGTCGCAGAGGCACGTGCGCCAGGTCTCCAGGAGGATCGGGAAGTCCCCGTAGCCGCTGACAGCCTCCCGAAGCTCCTTGGCGCGCAGTCGGCTCTGCCAGAGAGGCGTGCGGCGGCCAAATCGACCCCGCGGCAAGAGCAACGCGCGTCCGGCGTTTTCGCGAAATCGAGCGCCGAAGAACCCGGTCGACTCCAGATTGGCCTCAAGAAGCGCGTTCACGTTCTCCGCTCGAACCAGGTCGAACAGGTCGAATCGACCGGCCGACTCGGGAAGCTCGACGACCACGCACGCGTCATCGTGGATGCAACGCAGGTCCTCCCGGTTGCGCTGCCGCCACGCCGATGCCAGGGCCACGGCCAGGGGACGATTGACGCGGCCACCCCAGAATGTGTGGAGGATGACCAGCCGGTCAGGAGCTCGCTCGACCACGATGTGATGACGGTGGGGCAAGGGGGCTCCGGTCATGGCACGCTGCTCCTCCAGGTACCGAATGAGCCGGTCGGCGCTGGTGGCGTCCAGTCGATACCTCTGACCGAGCTCGCTCCGGAAACCCGGCGAGTCCAGCGCACCCTCCGCACACTCGAGAAACCGGGCTACTGCCTCGGCCAGGTGTGAGGGCAGGTCACGCTCGTCCCCACGCCAAAACGCCGCCATGCCCAAACGTCCGCTGGCCGGAACCACGAACACGTCGTTATGGGTGATGCGCTCGATACGCCACATCTGGACACCCAAAGTGAACGTGTCGCCCTCCGAACGCTCCCAGACGAACTCCTCGTCCAGCTCGCCGATGACGGATGACTTCGCGCCTGCCCCGCAGAGACGGAGCTTGAAGTAGCCTCGGTCGGGGATCGTCCCTCCTGAAGTGGTGGCGAGAAGCGCTCCACCGGGCAGGATCGACACAGAACCCTCGACGCGATCCAACGCGATCCGCGGTTTGAGTGCGTGGATCCGCGACCCTTGGTAGCGGCCGGCGAGCATGTCGACCACGAGATCGAAGAGCTTTCGGGAGAGATCGTGGTACGCGTCACAGGTGCGGAAAAACGAGTAGAGATCGTCCAGCGACCATCGCTCGACCGACACCATCGAGAGAATGACCTGGGCCAGCACATCCAGAGGGGCTGACAGGGGCCGGATGGGCTCTACGTCGCCATCGAGGATCCCCCGAGTGACCACCGCGGACAGGAGAAGATCCAGAGCGTGGCAGGGATAGAGCACCCCCCGGCTGACCTCGCGGACCCTGTGACCGGCCCGTCCGATTCTCTGGAGGGCCGAGGCGATCGAGGGCGGAGTGCCCACCAGGACAACCTCGTCCACGGCGCCCACGTCGATCCCCAGCTCGAGGGAGCTGGTGGCCACGATGCCGGCGAGCTCCCCCTTTTTCAGCCGTTCTTCCACGGCTTCGCGAATCTCTCGGGAGAGCGACCCGTGGTGGGAATAGACCGTCTGGCGACCGGTCCGGTCGTTGATCAGCCGCGAGAGCCGTTCCACGACCCGCCGACCATTGCCGAAGATGATGGTCGAGCGGCTCGTTTCCAGGCGGGCGGCAATCCGGTCGGCGATCGCGTGCCAGACCGTGGGATGAGAAGCGGGCGCTGATTGTCGATCCGTTCCGGCAGCCAGAGGATCCACCGATGGAGCCCGGACCTGGACATCGAGGATCTTGGACGAACGGGGGGCGACCAGAACCAAGGGCCGGCGGCGATAGGCCCCGGCCGACAGGGTCCATCCCCCGATCCATTCAGCCATCCGATCGAGTGGGCGCACCGTGGCTGAAAGCGCGATCCTCTGAAACTCTCCAGCCACGCGCACCAGCCTCTCGACCGCAGTGATCAGATGGGTTCCACGTTTGTTCCCGGCCACGGCGTGGATCTCGTCGAGGATCACGGTCTTGAGTCCGCGGAACAGTCTGGCAGAGGCTGGGGACGTGAGGAGAATATTGAGACTCTCCGGCGTCGTGATCAGGATCTCCGGCGGGTGTCTCAAGAAACGTCGGCGCTCGGACGCGGGAGTGTCCCCCGTTCGGATCGCGACCCGGACGGCCGCGACAGAACCTCCGGCTCCGGCCAGATGATTGGAGACGCCGGCCAGAGGCTCGGACAGGTTTCGCCGGATGTCGTTTGCCAGGGCCCGCAAGGGGGAGACATAGAGCACGCGGATGACCCCGCCTGTCCAATCGCCGGTGCAGAGCCGGTCAATGGCCCAAAGGAACGCGGTCAGGGTTTTGCCGCTGCCCGTGGGAGCCGTAGCGAGCACGTGATGGCCCGCGGAGATGGCGGGCCAGGCTTCGCGCTGGACGTCCGTGGGTTCGCCGTACCGTTCGAGGAACCAGGATCGGATGGCGGGGTGGAAAGCGCGGAGAGGATCGCTCACAAGGCCTCCGATCGATGATCACGGACCGGTGTCGGACAGCTTACCCGTCTTGTGCAAGGCGGGGAATCATAAAGATCTCCGTCTCGTCTGTCCGTTCGGTGCTTGCGGATTCACGGAGCACGAGGAGAGGGAGAAACGGGCGATGCGCTCGGCCTCGAAAGGGTCTCGACCGCGTGTCGGGCCGCCTGGCCGACCGCCCCTGGGTCACGGTCCGCGAGACGGGAGAGCTCCTTCACGACCGAACGGTCTCCCAGCTCCTCGAGCGCCTGGATCGCAGCAAGGGCGGTCTTGTCGTCTCCCTGGCTCACGGCGTTCATGAGCGCAGGCGAAGCCGCCGTGTCCTTGAGTCGTCCAAGAGCCCAAGCGACCTCCTTGACGACCTTTGGATCTCGGTCCCCCAAGGCCTGGATCAGAGCCTGCACGAGGTCCTTTCGTTCGTTCGAAGGGCCCATAGATCCCATGGCACGCGCCGCAGCGAAACGCCGGGATGGATCGCCGTCGAACAGGGTCGAGACCGCGTCGGAGGTTCTCATCCGGGAAAAATCGATGAGGGCCGGGGTCACCGAGGGCGCAGGCGAAGGATCAGACTTCTCAGTCGAATCGGGTGTTGTCCCAGGGTCTGCCGAGACCCCAAGGGATCCGTGATAAGAGAACCCCGACATGGACAGGCCCCTTCCAGTGAAGGTCGGTCTGCCGTACGAACTCACGTCCACAGTGCCCGGTCCCCGGGTGTTGATCTCGAGCTTCAGACCGGTCTGGATACTCCTCGGCGGTTGGCCCGGTCCTCCGCTGATGAAGACTTCATCACCGAACGTGAGCGAAGACTGGCCGAATCCGGCCACCGGCCAACAGACGGCCAGGATGAACACGGCCAGGATGAACACGACCCACCCATTTTGCATCTCCACTCCTCCATCCCCTCCCCTGAATCATAGCCAGCAACCACGGGATGCGGCCACTCGGGGGTGCGGACGCTAGCGTGGCATGTATCTTGATGTGGAGAGGGTTCGAACCCCGACCAAAAACCGGCCGGCGTGTCAGAATGGACTCGTCGTAAGGAGGGAGGCAAGGCAAGGCCATGCCTGTCTATGTCTATCAGGATCAAGTCCGGCCTCGAAGGGTGCTCTCACTGCAGAGAGTGCTTCGAGGCCTTGCAGAGCATGAACGACGAAGCTCTCAAAACGTGTCCGAACTGTGGAGGAGCGATCGAGAAGATCATCGCCGGGGTGAGTATCATCCGCTCATCCATTCTCACGACAAAACTTACGGACAAGAGGATCCGTGACTCCGGGATGCGCAAGTTGGTCAAGGACGACGATGGGCGCTATAAAGGACGGCCGTCTCGAGATCGACAACAACGCGATCGAACGGGAGTTGCGCGCGGTCGCTTTGGACCGGAAGAATCTGGATGGCGATTGGGAGTGAGGTTGGCGGTGAGGCTGCGGCGATCGCGTACACGATGATGGCGAGCGCGGCGGCCTGCGGTGTCGATCCGGTCGAATGGCTCGCCGACGTCTTGGAGCGGATCACGACCTGTCCTCCGGACCGTTTGTGCGAGCTGCTTCCGGACCGGTGGAAGGCAGAGTGGAAGGCGCATCCGTCGGCATCATCCGACAACGCGGTGGAGACAGAAGTCGACCAGACCGGGCGCCGCCGTAGCTCGTTCTCGCCGTGCCCCGTGGACAAACCTTCGACGGGGCACTCCGCGCCGCGTTGTCGGCCAGAAATGCGATGCCGTACGCCCACATCTCGCAGGGCCGCCCCAGCGAATTCGTCGCTCCAGCTGCGCGCGGCCGCTCACCCGGGTGGGCCGCTTCGACATGTCCGCGAATCCTCACCAGATCAGGACCTCCACAGTCCTGACAGCGGTTTCACCGTGCTATTACATTGCATTCCTCCCTCACCAGATCCCACTCACAACGTCCCAAGCGCTGATGAAACTCGACCCAGCACTACTTACCAGGGTTGGTATTGAAAGGCCTCTGACCTCAGACCACGGAGGAGTAAAGACAGGAAGCATCCCTTGACGTGGAGTGACACTCGGAGAGCAGGGGGTGCACTGCACTCGGTGCGCCTCAGCAATCCGCAAGCGGGCTGACGGCCGGCCTCACGTTGGGGCGACCAGTGAACCCCCACCTGAGCGGAGATACTGGGGCGGATTGAGAAGAAGGCAGTGGTCAGCAGGAAGGTGCAGGGATGGAAGACGCATGAGCAAAAGGCGCGCATGGACTACCGTAGCATGCTTTCATGAGCTGCGCCACAGGAAGTTCTGGCCTCCGATCATGCTTCTGTGGAATAAGTGGCGCTGCCCAACTAATGTGGATTGTTTGGCACCACCTCCGCGTCGACCTCACGGAAGGCCCCCATGATCTGGAGCGGCTCTCCGGGGACGTCACCTGTCGTAAGCCGTCACCCGGCTCCTCCAGAGAGTTACGGTCTTCGTCGACGGAAGGGGGTAATATCAGACCTCCTAGTCGACGGCCCGCTTTGGGTCGTATGTGACTGGATGGGCCTTTCCATGACGCCACCCCACGCCTCCCGTCGGTCGGAGGGCGGCATTTGGGTGGCGACACTTTTCCGGGACTTCCGAAACCCGACCATGATCCTGAGCGGCTCTCCGACGCCGAGAGGTCAGAAAGTGTCACCACTAGGGTTGGCCCTGTGTCAGGAGGTCTGAATATCTGTGGGTCCTCGGAGTTTCCGTTGAGCATCTCGACGAAAACCCCCGTCCGGCATGCGTCGGACGAGGGCTCATGAGGTAGATAGCGTGGGAAGTACCGCCTAGAAATTCCCGCGCGCCATGATTCCAGAGAGAGGACTCGATAGCCCCGCATCCCCGTAGAATGT
>Ga0074195_1000466_pt1 | contig 80089 bp, 66 predicted proteins | sample EPASupsiteHSE623_FD_64525 | JGI IMG/M metagenome (GOLD analysis project Ga0074195, IMG submission 64525) | Bioremediated contaminated groundwater from EPA Superfund site, New Mexico - Sample HSE6-23 | ecosystem: Environmental > Aquatic > Deep subsurface > Groundwater > Contaminated ...
AAAGTCACGATCAATCTTGAAGACCACGAATTCCCCGAAAAGGAACTCAGCGTCTCCGAGATCATGAAACGGATGAAGTACACCTTCCCCCATATCATAACCAGGTTGAACGGGCATCTGGTGGATCGGGAAAACCGCGAAGCCACCTTGGCGTCGAACGGCGATGATCTGGAAATCTACCATCTCATAAGCGGAGGCTGAACGGAAGCGCTTGATGAATCCATTCGCCGAGTTACGCGATCCCGATGGGAAAATTTAAAAGCCGTGCTATAATCGTAAAGAAATCTATATAAAAGGATGCTTAGCGATGAAAAAAGCCCTGCTTCTGTTGTTCGCGATTTGCCTTCTGGCCGGCTCGGTTTCGGCCGCCGACGGCGCGAAAAATCTTCAGAAAATCTATGCGGTGGACTCGGATGTCTACGAAGCCCTCACCTATCTGTATCTGGATCAAGGGTATTCACTCCCATCCACGACAGGTCCCTGGAGCGCCGACGAACTCCTGAAAATGCTCGACAAGATCAATCCCGCCGCGCTTAAAAGCGGAGCGGTGACCACCTATGACTTCGTCCTGGGCGAACTGGACCAGAAGCGGAAGGCGGTCAAGTTCGGGCTGACAACATCGGCGGAGGCCTATTATCATACCAATACAGACTTCAACGACGAGAGTGATTGGATCAGGGGCTTTGACGAACGCAATCCCGTCCTTGATATTGTCCTCGAGACCTGGCCATCGGAGCACTTCTACGGGTACAGCTCCCTTTCCGTGGGAAACAGCCGCTACAACAGCTGGAGCACGACCGAAGGCGCGGTTTCGACTCTTTGGGGCGCGAGCGCCTTGACCACGAACATACCATTGGTCGCTCCCGCTGTCCTGACCGATCTCGACTTCAATATTCCCTACAGGGCTTTCGGCTCGATCGGCGGAGATGGATGGAGCGTTCAGGTCGGCCGCGACAAGATGTCCTGGGGTCCGGGAGAAACAGGCAACTTCGTGATGAGCGACAATTTGCTGTATCAAAACATGGGGAAGCTGACGACCTACGGCAAGAATTTCAAGTATACCTTCGCCACTTCCTTCTTCCCCTACCCTGAAGAATACTATCCAGTCATAGATGACACGACCGGGGCTTTCATCAACAACGGAAGCCAGGCCACCCTGGCTTCGGGACTCAACATGTTCATCGGCCATCGTCTCGAAGGAAGGCTCTTCAATAACAAGGTCGGCCTTGTCGTCACGGAAGCGATCATGTACCAGTCGGCCGACAATACGCTCGACCTGCGCGTCCTGAGCCCTACGGCGATATTCCACAACTACTACATCAGGAACAACGCGAACTCCATCATCTCCTTCGAGCTCGACTACACTCCCTTCCGCTTTGTGAACCTTTACGGCCAGGCGGTTGTCGATGAGTTCGCTCTTCCCGGCGAACCCGTGCCCGGCGTGGACAACGATGCCCTCCCCAACGGCTACGGCTTCATGGCCGGCGCCAAAGGCTCCTATCCGCTCGGCAAGGGCATGCTATTCGGTTCGGCGGAGTGGGCGAAGACCGATCCTTATCTCTACCTTCGCGACATCGGTACCTGGGCCCATTCCCAAGGCCAGGGCGAATACGGCATCAACTGGGTCGTCGCCCTCCGCGAGTTTTCCCAAGGCACGACGAGCTATACCGAAGATTTCCTCGGCTACCAGTACGGCGGCGACGCTATCGTCTACAACGCCAATATGGGTTACAAACAGTTCGGGAAATGGTCGTTCGAGGGGAACGTTTTCTTCATGATCCACGGCACCCACGATAAATGGACGACATGGAGCGAAGTGGGCGCGGGCACGGGAGATGTACCGAATGTCGAGACGCCTAGTACCACTCACAACACCGTCAACAACGGCGATTTGAATGCCGACTTGCGCGACATCGCGAGCCGGACCATGGTGGTCGGCGTGCGCGGCGGCTACACGATCCTGAAGGGGCTCGAAGCCTATGCGCAGGCGGATTATGTCTATATCCAGTATCCGGGCAACATCAGCAGCGCCGCGCCCATCAGCGACATCCAGCTGACGGTGGGCTGCTCGTACTCGTTCTGAGGCAAGGCTTCGCGTCTCCATGAAGGGGCTGCGAGTAAGTTGAACACAGTATAGAAAAAGGGCTGTCCACGGACAGCCCTTTTCATTTCTATCGAACCCCAGGCTTCCGTCAGGGAGCGGAGCCCGTGGCGAAGCGGCGCGCAAATCCCAGGGTGAGGGAGAGGATGGCCGCGTCGGCTCCGCGCTTGGAGAATCCGGCGTTCACCGTGCCCAGGGAGTTGTGTCCGAGGATGATCTCCGCGCCAAGCGAAACGTCATAGCCCATGGTGATGGGAGTCTGCGGACCCAACCAATTCTCCGAATATGGCGACGCGTAGGTCGTTTCCCCGGACTCCGCGCCCAGAAAAGCCACCCTGACTTCACCGGCAAGCGACAAGCCGGGAAGCGTATAGCTCAGATTGCCTCTGACCAGGATCCTGTCCGGCCCCAGCGGGTAGGAAAACCACGAGGGGATCGTGTTCCAGCTCGAATCGGTCTGCATGAAATAGCGCGTGGAATATGCTTGCCCTGGGTTAGTTCCGTTTCGACGATAGAGGTAGGTGGACGCCCAATACCCGTCCAGCGTCGCCACGAGGCCGCCTTCCAGGGCCTTGCCGTCCAGGGCGAGGCTATAATCCTCGTGAAAATAGCGGGGGCGAACTATTACGGCGCCATCCAGAATCCGCCATTGGGCGCCGGCGGAAAATCCGAAGGCGCTAGGATTGGAGCCCGAGCCCTCGGCGCCAAGCTGGAAATCATCCATGAGAATTTCCGCGTATATCCTCAAGGGCGAAACAGGTCTCCATTCGCCGTCCAGATGGAACATGACGTTCGAACCATCGGCGAAGAGATGGTGATAGATGAGGAAAGGGGCGAGATCCTGAAGATCGAGATCGACGCCGGTGACGAGATTGTATTCGGCAAAGCCGAAGGAGAGGGTAGGGAAATCGATGCCGAGCCGATGAAAGAAGAGGCTTTTAGCGTCATCGGCGGCTCCGGACGTGCGGGCCACGCTGATCGCGAGAAAGTCGTAGCCCAGGGAGCCTTTGCCGAACGGAGCCGACAGTCCCGCCAGAATATGATCGTAGCGGGGATTGCCGCCCGACACGGAAAGCGAACCGACGCCGCGCCCGATATTGATGGCGCGCCGGCCGAGCGAAAGCCGCCACCAGTCGCCGGAACCCTCGACGAAGCCGACGTTGGGATAGTTGTTGGAAAACATGAAAGTCGAGGAGTCTCGCGACAAGGGCAGATTCGTCAGCTCCCCGCCGCGAAGCATCTCGCCCATATCCTGCTGCAGTTCAACAACCATAGCCGCGCCGAACGGCCCCGCGGAGAGGGAGAATCCTCCCGAAAGAAAGGCAGGCCTGGCCATATAGGCGCTGAGATCGTCGATGGTGGGAACGTAGCTGTCGGATTCGGCGAGCCGCCCCGAAAAGTACAGAATGGGCGCTATATCGGCCCAGAATCCGGTTCCGAACGCTGTATTCTGGGCCACCAGAGGCGCGGCGGCCGCGATGACAATCAGGACAAAAAGCGTAAATCGCTTCAATTAAATTTTCCGATCATCGTTTCGCCATGGAGTCGTGGAAATCTATGTCCTTGGCGTCCCAAGGGTAGACAATCCAGACATCGCCGAGTTCCTCCCCTACGATATAGTGGGAAACCTGCTCGGGGATGGTTCCGCGTTTGGGCTTGTTTTTGTTGTGCAGCACCGACACGGCGATTTCGGCCGGATGATGGCTCAAGAGTTCCTTGATGCAATACTCGAGGGTGGTACGTGAATCGTCCACCTCGTCGATGAGAAGAATCTTCTTGCCCCTGAGCTTGCGTTCGGCTTCTTCGATCCACTGGACTTTACGCGGGAACTCCGTGGGTTTATCGTTGGCGTCGTAGTAGGCGATGCCGACGGCCAGAATGGGTGCGCCCAAAAAGGTTCTGATGATCCTGGCGGGGATGAAGCCGCCGGTTCCGATGGCTACGATGACGTCGGGGGAAAAGCCGGCCGCGGTGATCCGTTCGGCCATGCTTTTCGCCGTTCTATGGATTTCCTGATAACTGAAGTAACGCTTTTCCATGGAAAGATTGTAAGGCAAGTCGTCATCTTGGGCAATGGTGGGGCTCGCCCTTTCCTTTTCGGATTTCCCGGCTTTTTGGAGAGATCTGCTTTAGAATGTAAATCGAGGACGACGATGATCAGATACATACTTTCAATCGTTATGGCTTTCGGGTTCGCGCTCTTCGCCTTCGCCCTTCCGGGACAGGGAATCCAGGGACAGATAAACAGGCCCGTTTCGCAGGAGATGATTCCGCTCTCATCGTCCATCTACATGGACATGGACGCTCTCTATCTGGCGACCGGGAATGGAACCCCTTCCAACGCCCGCCCCTGGAGCAAGACGGAAGCCAACCTGATTCTTTCCCGTCTGGACAGGGCCAGCCTAAATCGTACAGGACTCGTCTTGTACGATTCCATCGCGGCCGCGATCGCGCCTGGCCTGAAATTCGCTTTCAGGGACGGCTTCGGGTTCGGCGCCTCGCTGACGGCCAGTTTCGAAGCCTATGCGCACGGCAACGCCGACTACGACCTGGAGTCGGACTGGATCTACGGCTTCGAGCGGCGCGCGCCCATGGCGAAGCTGTCGCTGGACTTTTCGGTTAAGGATTTCTTCTATGCCTACTGCGACATGCAGTACGGACGCAACCGCTTCAACATAGCGGACGACCTGTTCGTGGCCACCACGCGCTACGGCGCCGGAATCGGCGCCATCATCGATCCCACGGACGCCAACGCGATCCTGGGCGCCCATTCGTCCATTTTCAGCCAGCCCTTTCTCACCAACATCCTCGAACACAGCATCGATTTTGACTTCCAGTGGCCCAAAAGGGCGGTGTCGGCCATCGGCGGGGCGAACTGGAACATCTCCCTCTCCCGCGACAAGCTGAGCTGGGGAAACGGCCACTCAGGCAATTTCGTCGTGGACGACCACGTCGACTATCAGGAATTCGCCAGACTCGTCGCCTTCATCGATGCCTTCAAATACGATTTCCTCAACATTTTCCTCGACACGAACACTTCTCCCGGCGAAAATCCCGACAGCGAATTCAAGCTGCTCATGGCGCATCGGCTGGAATTCAGGATCCTCAAGGGGCTGACCTTCGCGATCTCCGAAAACGTGATGTACCAGAACACGGTCTTCGATTTGAGATATCTCAATCCGGCCTTCATCTACCACAACTTGAACAACAGCGGCATCTTCAACGCGATCACGCACGCTGAGCTCGATTACAGCTTCGCGAAAGGCTTCAACCTCTACGCGCAGTTCGTGATGGATCAGGCCATGGCCCCGAACGAGGGAACGGCCCAGGCCGACGCCAAGGGCTATATGGGCGGCATCGAATACGCTTCCTTGGCCGGACCCGGCATCTTCACCTCGTCCCTGGAGTTCGTGTCGACCGACCCCCTGCTCTATCGCCGCGAAAAGGTGGACTTCCTTATGTTCCGAAAATACTTCACCAACGGCAACCCCGGCGGCCCAGGCTATGTCCTCAGCCTCGACTATATCGGCTACCAGTACGGCGGAGACGCCCAGGTGCTGCAGTGGGATGCCGCCTACCGCCTTCCCGACAAAGGGACCATAGGTCTGCGGCTGTTCGGGATGCGCCACGGCGAGATGAATTTTTTCAAGTCGCACAACGCCGGCGGCAACAATGCCGGCTATGCCGACTACGCGGGAATCACTCCCTCGGGCGATCTGATCGCCGAAACTATCGCCGCGAGCCTCATGGGGGAATTCCGGGCGCCCACGCCGCTGTCATGGGTCGAAGCCAAAGTATGGGCCGAACTGGACTGGATCCACCGGAGAACCTGGACGAAATCGACCGACAGCCGCACGGCCTGGAGCTCAGATCTGCAGCTGAGCGCCGGATGCTCGCTGACGCTCTAGGCGGCCGCGCTGACGCCGCTCAGTACCTCCAGAGCACCCCGCCGGAATAGAGGAAGAACTGCTGGGAATTCCCTGAAACGTTCCTGTAGTTCCTATGATTCCAGTACTGAATGCTGGCGTTCAACTCGAAGCCCTTGGGAAGCGGCATCATCCCTTTTAAGGTGACGCAGTGGCTCAGCTGGTCGGGAAGAGCCTGGATGGCCGCGAGCGTCGTGGACCGCGTGATGTCCGTCCTCGTGTCGTAGTCGTAATAGATCGGGTTCCCGTTCGCGTCCATCATGCCCAGGTAGATGGGACCCTTGACCAGGTACTCATAACCCAGCTCGACATTCGCGCCCGTGGGCAGGCTCGCGTTCACAAAGACGCCCAGATGCTTGGCGTCGGGTCCGTAGGCGAAGCCGAGGGGCCAGTCCGTCGCCCAGCTCGGGCCCTGGATATGGCGATCGTACATGGTGAGATAGGGCTGCCACCGGCAGTAGGCCCACTCGTTGGCGAAGGTATATTCGCCGCCCGCGGTCAGTATGAGACCGTCGGCCGGCTTGAACGAATAGCGCCCTCCGGCCTGCCAGGCATATTGGGCCGGCTTGCCGCCGCTCCCCGCCTCGTCTCCCACGAGGAAGTCGTCCACGGTGAACTCGCCGAAGAGCTGCAGCCCGTCGAGGGGCACGACGGAGGCGCTCAGAGACATCATGACGTTGGTGAAGCCGGCCGAGTAGGCATTGTGGAAGAAGGAAGTAGGGAGGATATCGAGAAGGCCGGGGACCTTGCCGCCGATCATGGCCATCTCGGCCACGCCGAAACGGAATCTGTCCCAGAACCTCGCCTCCACCTGGTGATAAGCGTACATCTTCACCGCTTCCATCTCGGGGACGAGGTCGTGGTCGTTGATGGGATCCCAAGGATTGACGCTGTTGTTCCCCGCGTCATAGGTGTCCCGAGGTCTGTATTGGATATCGGCTTCGGCCTTGTTCAGGAAGGTCGAGGAGGTGCCGATTATGGAGGTGAAGCGGAAATTTTCGCCGCCGACGGCGCCCTGCACATGGTCGTAATACTCGGCCTTCGAGTTGAGAAAGGTGTTGCTGAAGTGCCCGTCGCCCAGGCCCGACTTGAAGCGCCCCGCCGCGATCCAGGCATTCTTGCCGCCCGCCGAAACCCAGCCTTCCTGAGGAAATTTCCAGAACATCAGGTACCTGAGCATCGCGTCCAGGTTCCAGGGGGCGATGAGGGAGAGATCGTTTACTCCCACATAATTCTGCCGCATCGAAAGATCGATCTTCACCTTGCCCGCGAAGGAATCGCCGATCGACATGTCCGCTCCAAGCTCGAGGAAGAGGGGCAGGCCGTCAAGGAAATACAGGAGGGTGGGATCGGCGCTGGGGGAGAGGCCATAGGTCTGGATGCCGGTGACGCCGGTCACGGACGTCGGGTCGGCTGAGAAGATGAGGCGGCTCCTGAATTCCGGGGTTTTCGCCTGGCGGCCGTCGTAGCCGATGATTTCCGCCGCCTCGTTGCCCGAGAAAACGAAACCGTTGGTGACGGGAACCATTCCTTCCATTATATACTCGGCGAGCGCTCGGGCCATGTCGGGATCATCGCGAAACGCCAGCTGGGCGCCCTGAGCGCCGAGCCTACAGACCAAACCCAGGAACAGGAAAACGCCATAGACCCAACGCTTCATGATATCCTCCCTCCGACTCGGCGGTTCCGCGTTTCCGCGGTTCCGCTTTTTCCGCGGCTCCGCGGAAAAAGCTTTAGCTAAGTGTCGGCCTTTCTTCAGGTTCCGTCAAACAGAATAGATTCCAGCCAGGTTTCTCGACGCCAGGAAACGATAATTCCCTTGCGCAGAATGGACGAAACCGCTAGAGTATCGCCCATGAGTATCTTCGAGATCATCATGCTCGTATGCTTCGGCGCGGCGTGGCCATTTTCGATTTACCGCTCCTACACCTCCGGAAAAACCGGCGGGAAAAGCGTTTTTTTCCTGATCATCATCCTCGCGGGCTACGTGGCGGGCATCGCCAACAAGATCTTCTATCGCTTCGACAATGTCGTCTACCTCTATGCTCTCAACTTCGCGATGGTGGCCATAGATACCGCCCTCTGGTTCCGCAACAAGAAAAGAGAAAAGAATTCCTGAACGGCGCGTTTAGCGCCCGTTTTAGCGGGCATCCCCTTGACAGCTTTATTGATAATGATTATCAATATCAATAAGGAATAACAATGAACGAAGAACGGATTCTTTTCGAAGACTATCTGCGGACCAGGAATCTCAAAATGACATCGCCCAGGGAGACTGTCCTCAAGGCTTTCCTGGAAAACGAGGGACACTTGAGCGCCGACGATATTCTGGCCGCCGCGCGCGCTCTGGATCCGGGCATCGGGCAGGCGACGGTCTTCAGGACGGTCAAACTGCTGGCCGATGCGGGTCTCGCGAGGGATGCCTGCCAGGACGATGGCCCCCGACGCTATGAACACGCCTATCACCATTCCCATCACGACCATCTCCTCTGCATGCGATGCGGGAAGATCATAGAGTTCTGCGACCCGGCCATAGAAAAGGCACAGGAAAAAATATTCCGCGCCTATGGATTCAAGGCGGTCGGTCACACGATGGAGCTCAAGGGGCTCTGCGCCGACTGTTCTAGAGAGGCCGGCGATTTTTCCGGACGACAACCTGCTCGTTCCGCCAACAAGGAGTCCTTAAATGCGGCTTTCTGATTTGATCCCGGGAACGCCTTTCGTGGTATCGAGGGTGCTCGTGGGCGGAGAGATAGGCAAGAGGCTGGCCGATATGGGGTTCACGGATGGAGCCGCAGGAATTCTCGTGCGGGGAGCCTTCTTGCGCGGACCGATTCAGGTGCAGATCAGGGGCTACGATCTCCTCATCAGGCGGGGGGAGGCGAAGCTCATAGAGGTGGCGGCGATGGAAGGCGCCGTCGGTGGCGCCGGCGCGGCTGATTCGGTCGGCGCAGCCGGCGCGGCCGAGGACAGCGGGGCTTTGGCCGGGGCCGCCGGCGCAGGCAGGCCATATAGGGCGCGCCGAGGCCGCGGCGGTTTGTTTCGGAGCCTCTTCGCCGAGCCGGACTGCTGCAGTGGCGCCCGCCAAGGCAGGCGCGCCATTCAGGGCAATGGTACCAGTAAACGCGGCGACATGCGCCATGATCCGAACGACAGGAAGTCCGCATGATGAAAACGATACGCGTCGCCCTGGCCGGCAATCCCAACGCGGGCAAGACAAGCCTTTTCAACGCCATAACGGGCGCCCACCACAAGGTGGGCAACTACCCCGGCGTGACAGTCGAAAAGCGCGAAGGCCTCCACGAGTATAAAAACATACAATTCCGGTTCATCGATCTTCCCGGAATCTACAGCCTCACCGCCTACTCCCTCGACGAGGTGGTGACCCGCGATTTCCTCCTGGAGGAAAAACCCGACATCGTCATAGACGTCCTCGACTCCACGAACCTCGAGCGGAACCTCTACTTATGCCTCCAGTTCCAGGAACTCGGCATCCCCGTCGTGGGCGCCCTCAATATGACCGACGAGGCCGAAACCAAGGGCCTTCGCATCGACGCGAAGATTCTCTCGGACACCCTGGGCATTCCTCTCGTCAAGACTGTCGGGACGAGCGGCATCGGCATCGAGGGACTCCTCGACGCCGTGCTCGCCACCCTGGAAAAGGCCGAATTGACCCCCGGGAAGGGACAGGACAAGGCCCCGAGCTATGGCGACGAAATCGAGTCGCGGCTCGGCCCCCTCCAGGAAGCGATAGCCTCCGACAAGACCTTCGTGGCGCGGTATCCCGCCCGCTGGATAGCCATCAAGCTTCTCGAGAACGATGCCAATGCCCTCAAAAAACTGGAACAGCATGAGCGGGGCACCGAGGTCGGGGAGAAAGCCGCCGCCGACAGGGCCTGGCTTTCGAAACATTACGGCAAGGATTCGGAAATCGTCGTCACCGAACAGCGCTATGGCTATATCAGGGGCGCCCTCAGGGAAGCCGTAAAAAAAGTGCCGGTGAACCATGTCCAGGTGACTGAAATCATCGACAAATTCCTGATGAGTCCCATCGTGGGCCTCCCCATCTTCTTCCTCATAATCTGGGGCATTTTCAAACTCACCTTCGCCCTGGGCGAATTGCCCGCCCAGATCCTAGAGCACTTCTTCGGCCTCCTGACTTCGGCCAGCCAGGCCCTCATCCCGCCCGGGCTCCTGCAGTCCCTCATCGTTGACGGCATCATAGGCGGCGTGGGCGGCGTTTTCTCCTTCGTCCCCCTCATAGTCATCCTCTTTCTCTGCATCTCCATACTCGAGGATACAGGCTACATGTCGCGCGCGGCCTTCCTTACCGACAAGGCCCTTCACGCCTTCGGCCTTCACGGCCAATCCTTCATGCCCATGATGCTCGGCTTCGGCTGCACCGTGCCCGCCATTATGGCCACGCGCACGCTCAAGAGCCCCCGGGACCGGATCGCGACCATACTCGCCGTCCCTTTCATGAGCTGCGGCGCCAAGCTGCCCGTCTACGTTCTATTGGCAGGCACCTTTTTCCCGAAAAACGCCGACAATGTCGTTATGGCAGTCTACCTGGCCGGCGTCGTACTCTCCATGCTCTCCACCGTTTTTCTGCGCAAGACCGTGCTGAAAGGTCAGACCACGCCCTTTGTCATGGAGCTGCCGCCGTACCGCCTGCCCACCTGGCGGGGAATATTCTGGCATGTATGGGGAAAAACCTGGAACTACATAAAGAAAGCGGGAACGGTCATCCTCGCGGCCTCGGTGCTGATCTGGGTGATCACCACCTTTCCCCAGCCAAAGGACGCGGACGCGCAGCCTGAATCGACACGGAGCGAATATCGCCTGGAATACAGTCTGGCGGGACGGATAGGCAAGTTCATCGAACCGGCCATAAGGCCGCTGGGCTTCAACTGGAAAATCGGCGTGGCCCTCATCCCGGGATTCAGCGCCAAGGAACTCGTCGTATCGACGCTCGGCATCCTCTATGGGGCGGAAACCGTCGATGGCGAAGAAACGGAGTCGCTTCGGTCGGCCCTGCGGCGCGACCCGGACATGAACCCCCTCACCGCCATCGTCCTCATGATGTTCATCCTGATAATGCCGCCCTGCTTCGCGAGCCTCGCGACGATAAAGGCCGAGGCGGGCAACAAATGGCTCATCTTCCAGGTAGTCTATTCGTTCACGCTGGCCTGGCTTGTCTCATTTATTGTGAAAGTGGCCGGCGGGTTCCTGACCGGCGCCTGAGTTCCTGCCCATGCAGTCGGCGCAGATGCCCGTGGCGTAGAGCGTGTGGCTGCGGATCTCGACGCCCGAGTCCTTTTCCATGTCCTTCAGGAGAGGTTCCACCCTGCAGGCGCCGAGGTCCACGAAGCAGTGGCAGCGTTCGCAGTGGAACCAGTGCCTGTGCCGGGCGCCGCATGAAACGTAGTAGCGCTCGGTGCCATGGACGGCGCAGTGGAGCACGAAGGACTCGGCGAAGCCATTTTCTTCCAGATAATGGAGCGAACGGTAAATCGTCGCCGTGTCGCAGATACTTCCCGTGATAGCCCCCACATCGAGGGCGCAGAGCGGTTTGCCCGCCGCGTCCAGGATATCCTGAACCGCTTTTCTCGCCTTGGTCATCGCTTCGCCTAAGCCTTGCGGCGGATTCTGAGCGCCGAGACGACGAGGAACGTCGCGCCGGCGACAAGGACGACAACGGCGCCCGAAGGCAGGTCCAACCCCCAGCTCACGATGAGGCCGGCCGCCGAAAACGCCACCGAGAAGACCGTTCCCAGCACCATCATGCCTGCGAGATTCTTCGAAAAATAACCGGCCGTGCCCGCCGGCAAGGTAAGCATCGCGATCACCATCACGATGCCAACGAAGGTCTGGAGGAGGACGATGGCGACGGCGGTGACGGCGAGAATGACGAAGAAGACGACATCGGTATTCACGCCACGCGTCTTGGCGAACTCCTCGTCGAAGGCGCTCGCCTCGATCTGCGGGTAATAGCGCCAGGCGAGGACGATGACGACGATGTCCAGGACGGCGAGGAGGACGAGGTCTCTCGCGGACACGAGGAGTATGTTTCCGAAAAGGTAGCTCATGGGGTCGGCGTAGCCCGGCGTCTTGGCGATGAAGACGATGCCGATGCTCATGCCGATGGCCCAGAGCGCGTTGATGACGGTGTCCTCTCGCTGCTTGGCCTTGAGGGAGACAAAGCCGATCAGGGCAGCCGAGATTATGGCGAAGACGAGCGCCCCCAGGATGGGAGACAGGCCCGGCACGATGTTCTTCGCCGAGAGGTAGAGGGCGAGCCCGATGCCCCCCAGCACGGCGTGCGATATGGCGCCGGCGAGGCCCGCGATGCGTTTCACCGTGACGACGGAGCCGAGGACGCCGAAAAGGACGCTGGACAGAAGGCCCGCGACGAGCGCGTTCCTGACGAAGGGCATGGCGGGATCGAAAAGCGCCGCGAAGAAATTCATGACTGCCCTCCTTTTGTGTTTTCGCGCGCCGCGACGGGATTGCCGCAGGATTCCCCGTCTTCGGGATCGCAGCAGGCGTCGGGCAGCTCTGTGTCGTGGAGGACCTGGAGGACCGTGCCTCCATAAAGGCCCGAGGAAACGTGCTCGACGGGGCCTGAGGCGTGACGCACGACACTGAGGGGATGTTCGCGGCTTTCACCGACGCAGAGGACCACGTCGGTGAGCGAGGATACGAAGGCGGTGTCGTGGGTGGCTATGAGAATCGTCGTTTTGCCTTTCAGGTTCCCGAGGACGGAAAAAAGCCTTTCCTCGCTCTCGCGGTCCATGTTAGCCGTCGGTTCGTCCAGAATGAGAAGATTGGGTGCGCTCGCGAGCGCCCGCGCCACGAGGACTCGCCGGCGCTGGCCGCCGGACAGGGCCGTATAGGAACGCTTACGCAAATCGGCTACGGCGGCCAGCTCCAGGGCAGTGTCTATTTCGGAACAGGAGGCATCGGCGCCCCTGCAGCCCTTCCCGAAGCCATCCAGCCGCCCCATTCTCACTACCTCTTCCACGGAAATGGGAAAGGCCGGATCGAAACTCATGTATTGGGGCACATAGCCTATGCCGCCTCTCGCCGCTTCCGGACGCTTGCCGAAGATCTCGACCTTTCCCGCGCCCGGCTTGGCCAGCCCCATGATGAGGCGGAGGATGGTCGTCTTGCCGGAGCCGTTCGGCCCCACGAGGGCGACGAGCTCGCCAGCGTGGACATGGAAGGAACTGCCGCGCAGGACCTCCACCTCGCCATGGGCGAAATCCACGCCGGCGAATTCTATGGCGATTTTCTTGTGTTCGCTCATGATTTCCCGATCTCAGCGGGTCGCGGCCTGCTTGAGCGCAGCCCGCTTGAGGGCTTCGCCCATGATTCCTATATTCTCGAGCCAGTTCCCTGCCAGGGGATCGATCTGGACGACGACCCCGCCTATAGCCGCGGCCACCGTCTGCGCAGCGGCCGACGAGAATTGTTTCTGCACGAAAATCACCTTGGCCCCGTCAGCTTTCGCGTTCTTTATGAGGAGGGCGAGGGTTTTCTGCGTCGGCTCCTTGCCGCCGACCTCCACCGCCTCCTGCCTGATCCCGAAGTTGTCCAGAAAGTAGCCGAACGAAGGGTGATACACGAAGGCGGTGGCGCCCCTCAGCGGCGCGAGCTGCTTCGAGAGGTCGGCGAAGAGGGTGTCGATTTCCCCGCGGTACGCGTCGTGGTTGGCCCTGAAATATGCCGCGTCGGCGGGTTTGAGGGCAATCAGGGTATCCCTGATCGTGGCCAGCTGGAGCCTCACGGCATCCAAGCCTAGCCAGACGTGGGGGTCGATGCCGCCTTCGTCGTGATCCTCATCCGCCGCCCGAGCCTCTGGAGCCTCCTCCTCATGGTCATGCGTTTCGAGCGTTCTATAAGAGATGCCCTGGGCGCTGTTGACGATTTTGAGTTTGGGATAGAGGGATTTGACCTTGGGCAGAAGAGCGTTCTCGAACTCGACGCCTATGGAGAACCAGATCGCCGCCCCGCTCAGCTCCGCCATTTGGCGGGGCGTCGGCTCGTAGCTATGGGGGGATGCGCCCGGCCCAACGAGGGTGAGAATCCTCACCCTGTCGCCGCCTATCCTCGCGACGAATTCGGACTGGGGAAGGATGCTGACCGCGATCATAGGAACGGCCTGGCCCGCCGCGGACGCGGAAGCGATACAGAGGGCGGCGAATACGGGGAGAAAAACGGCTCGGAAACCTCGAACGGATGGCCTTGTCTTGGTAAAATGAATAGTGTATTTGCGAATCATTCGCAAAATATAGCGTCAAGAGCGTAAAAAGGCAAGCGCTTGGCGCATCGGTTCGCCTTATCGCACTTTAGCAGTGAGGCGATCGATGATGAGAATGGAGCAAACCGAGGCCGCATAGGCTAGAAGGGTGCTCAGCCAGGGTCCCAAGGCCACGAAAAAGAGGCCGGCGCAGGTCGAGAAGACAATTATATTGCATGAGGAGAGTATGAGGATCTTGCCGGTGGCCTGGGCGAAATCGGGACCCTGGCTCATGGTCAGTATCACCATCGTGGAAGTCATGACGGCGGGAAAGGTGGCGAGCACTCCCGTCATGTAGGGAGGGGCCACCTGGGCGATCGCGACAGCCCCGGCCACCACGCCGCCCGCGAAAAAAGCCCGGACCATGGAAACCTTCCAGGAAAACTTCACGGGCTTCTTTTCGACGCGCTTCGCGCCGAGTTTCGCGCTCACAAGAAAGAAAAGCGCGGCCGTGACGACGGCATACGCGGCTATGGAAGCGAGAAAATTGAGCGGCGGGAGGACGGCCAGCACAAGGATCGCCGCTAGAGCCCAGGCGGCGAATGAGGCCGGCAGGGCGATTCGAAGCCCATACGGTATGGTAAAGACAAAAACGGCGAGGAATATCGTATCGATCATCATCCCCATGGGAACGCCCGCCGTGGAAGCCGCGGCATACTCAGGTCCCTTGGTGATGCCCATAAAGAGGAGGGAGATGAGGATATTGGAAGGCATATTGCCGAGAAGACCGGCCTTCCGGCTGCCCAGACGCTCGCCGAAGTAGGTGACGGACGCTATCCAGGCGCCGGCGATGACAAAGGAGAGCGCAATGCGTATCAATACCATATTCATACCGTAAATAACCTTTTCGATGCGGGATGTCGGGACAGGAAACCGAATCAGTATAGCCCGCATGGCCAAACGGCGCCACCTCGCGATCCATGGTTTCGGGCGCCTGGAGACTATGATAAAGTCCAGGATCGGATAAAAACTGGAGGTCGCCATGGATTATATTCGATGGGGAATTCTCTCCGTTTCCAACCACTACAGGCTGCGGGTACACGACCAAGTCAAGGAATCCCCCCTCGCCAGAGTCCTGGGCATAGCGTCGCGGGACGCGGAAAAGGCCGCCCAGGAAGCGCGCAAGCTGGGAATCCCCAAGTCCTATGGTTCATACGAAGCACTGCTCGCAGATCCCGAGATCGATGCCGTCTATATTCCCTTGCCGAATCATCTTCATGCCGCCTGGGTGAAGGCCGCGGCCGACGCGGGCAAGCATATACTCTGCGAAAAGCCCTTCGCCCTGAACGCCGGGGAAGCCAGGGAGGCGATAGAGTACGCGCGGTCCAAGGGCATTCGCGTCATGGAAGCCTTCATGTACCGCTACCACCCGCAGTGGGCGCGCGCCAAGCAGATCGTGGAATCGGGGGAAATCGGCAAGGTCGTCTTCGTGCAGGCGCATTTCGCCTTCAACAACAAGGATCCCAAGAACATACGCAACATGAAAGAAGCAGGCGGCGGCGCCATCATGGATATAGGCTGCTACGCCGTGTCCAGCGCGCGCTTCATTATGGGAGGGGAACCCAAACGCGTGATTTCACTCGTCAAACGCGATCCGCAGCTCGGCATAGACATGCTCAGCTCAGGCCTTCTCGACTTCGGAGGGGCGCAGGCGCAGTTCTCGGTTTCGACGCAAGCCTTCGCCGCCCAGAGGATCGAAGTGGTGGGCAGTTCGGGCAAGCTGTCATTCCAGATTCCCTTCAACATGTACCCTGATGTTCCCGCCAAGCTTTCGGTGACGACGAGCGTAAGCACCAGGACGGTGCTGTGCGGTCCAGCGGGCCAGTACAGGCTTATGTTCGACGCCTATTCCGCCAACCTGCTCGCCGGGAAGCCCGAGCCGACGCCTGCCGAAGACGCGACAGCGAATATGGAGATTCTGGACGCGCTCTTCCGCTCCGAGGCTTCGGGGAGATGGGAGGAACTGGGCTGAAAAGCACTACCCCGGCCGTCCTGGCCGGGGAGTCCAGGGCGGCGGCCAATCCTGTTCGTACTTTTTTTACATTTTTTTATTGACAGAATCTAAAACTCGATCAAGAATACATTCTGTAAATGTAAACGTATACATTCATTCACTGAAGCTAGGTAAACGTATACATTAGCTGACTGATAGTAAATAAGGAGCTCGTCCTTGACAGAACCGTTGATTATTGTCAAGAACCTCAACAAATCTTTCCCCGGCGTGCGCGCGCTGAAGGACATACAGTTCGACCTCTACCCCGGCGAAGTCCATACCCTCGTCGGCGAAAACGGCGCGGGAAAATCCACCCTCATGAAGGTGCTCTCCGGCGTATACCAGAAAGACTCCGGCGAAATCCTTCTGGACGGAAAACCCGTCGTCATCCCTAACCCGAAAGCCGCCCAGCGCCTGGGCATTTCTATCATCCATCAGGAACTTAACCTGATGAACCACCTGACCGCCGCCCAGAACATTTTCATAGGACGCGAACCGAAAAAAGGACCCTTCCTCGACGAGAAGGCGCTCAACAGGAAAACCAGCGAACTCTTCGCCATGCTCAGGATGGACATCGATCCGCGCGTGAAGATCGGCGAACTCACCATCGCCAAGCAGCAGATGGTAGAAATAGTGAAAGCCCTCTCTTACGATGCCCGCGTCCTCATCATGGACGAGCCTACGGCCGCCCTCAACGAGGCGGAAATCGAAGAGCTCTTCACCATCATCCGCCAGCTGCGGAGCAAGGGCGTCGGGATCATCTACATTTCGCACCGCATGGACGAGCTTTTCAAGATTTCCGACCGCATCACGGTGATGCGCGATGGCCAGTACGTCGATACCCTGAATATCGCCGACACCAGTCTCGACCACATCATCGCCCTCATGGTGGGCCGCAAGATCGACGCGAGCGCCCCCCAGCTGGACCTTTCCGCTGACAGGCCCGTCATGCTCAAGGTGAAGGGACTCTGTCAGGGTAAAGTGCTCAAGGACATCTGCTTCGAAGCGCGAAGGGGCGAAATTCTCGGCTTCGCCGGCCTCATGGGAGCGGGACGCACGGAAGCGGCGCGGGCGATTTTCGGCGCCGATCCCATCGACGCGGGCGAAATCTGGGTGAACGGCGTCAGGACGACCATCCGACGCCCCAGCGACGCCGTGCGCCATGGCATAGGCTACCTTTCGGAGGACAGGAAGCGCTTCGGCATCGCCATCAGCATGGACGTGGAGCAGAACTCCGCCATGGCCTCGATGAAGAAGTTCACCGGCTTCGCCGGTTTCATCAAGAACAAGGAAATCAGGAAGGCGGCCGCCGAAGTCGTGGAGAAGCTCTCGATCAAGACGCCCAGCCTCCAGCAGAAGCTCAAGTTCCTCTCGGGCGGCAACCAGCAGAAGGTAGTCGTCGCGAAATGGCTGATCCGCAACTGCGACGTGCTCTTTTTCGACGAACCGACGCGGGGCATCGATATTGGAGCAAAGCAGGAAATCTACGCCCTTCTCAACGAACTGGCCCGGGCGGGCAAGACCATCATCATGATTTCCTCGGACCTGGCCGAGATCCTGAGACTGAGCCACAGGATCGTCGTGATGTGCGAGGGCCGGGTTACGGGCGAACTTCCGGCATCCGAGGCGACGCAGGAAAAGATAATGAAGCTGGCCACCCAGCGTGAAACCATGGTCAAGGCCGCCGCAAACCAATAAGTCAAGGAAAGAACAATGGCAGAGACAATCACCGCCAAGGCGGAGAAAGCGAAAGACAGCGCCACATCATCCCAGGCCAAGCAGAAGATACTGGCATTCTCCAGCCTCGTGATCCTGATCGTGGGTTTTTCGCTGGCCTCCCCCAACTTCTTCCAGGCGAGCAACCTCGTGGCCATCATGCTGGCGACGGCCGTCAACGGCGTCCTGGCCGTGGGCGTGAGTTTCGTCATCATAACGGGCGGCATTGACCTGTCGATCGGCACCCTGATGACCTTCACCGCCGTAATGGCCGCCCAGGTGGTCGCCAACATGCATCTTCCGGTCTTCCTCGGCGTGATTGTGGCCATCCTGACCGGCATAACCTGCGGCGGAATCTCGGGCGTCATGGTTGCCAAGCTCAAGCTGCCGCCCTTCATCGCCACCCTGGGCATGAACATGTTCACGAAGGGGCTTTCCCTCATCATCGCCCATTCGAAACCTATCTATTTTACCGAAACCCCGGTCTTCAGCCAGATATCCATGGGATCCGTTCTCCACTTCGGCGAGGATTTCCAGATACCGAACGCCGTCATAATATTCCTCCTCGTCGCCGTCGCAGCCGCCGTCATCCTGAACAAGACAACCTTCGGGCGCTATACCTTCGCGATCGGATCCAACGAGGAAGCCGTCCGCCTTTCGGGCATCAACACCGACCGCTGGAAGATAGCCGCCTACGCTTTTTCGGGAGCCATCTGCGGCATAGCGGGCATCCTAATAGCCTCCAGGCTCAATTCGGCCCAGCCCGCGCTCGGACAGGGCTATGAACTCGACGCCATCGCGGCCGTCGTCATCGGCGGCACCTCGATGTCGGGCGGCGAGGGCACCATCATCGGCACGGTGATCGGCGCCTTCATCATCAGCACGCTGACGAACGGGCTGCGCATTCTCTCGGTGCCCCAGGAATGGCAGATCGTGACTACGGGCATCATCATCATCTTCGCAGTATATCTCGACATACTGCGCCGCAGAAAGTAGCGCGTCAGTAGACGCGGCGCGTTGATTTTGTGCCACACCGGGCCCTTCCGGGAACCGGAGAGATTTCATGAGGAGGTTGCTATGAAAATCAGAAAGCTCACCGCGAGCCTGATCGTAGCAATGCTGTTGATCACCGTATCGGGGGTTTTCGCCCAGCAGACGCTGTACATTCCCCTGATTTCCAAAGGTTTCCAGCATCAGTTCTGGGTCGCCGTAAAACAGGGCGCGGAACAGGCTGCCAAGGACTTCAAGGTGAACATCACCTTCGAAGGTCCGGAATCGGAAACCATGGTGGACAAGCAAATCGATATGCTGTCGGCCGCCCTGGCTAAAAAGCCATCGGCCATCGGGTTCGCCGCCCTCGACAGCAAGGCCGCCCTTCCCTATCTGCAGCGAGCGCAGAAGGCCGGCATTCCCATCATCGCCTTCGACTCAGGCGTCGACAGCGATATCCCCGTCACTACCTGCGCGACCGATAACATCGCCGCGGCAGCCTACGCCGCCGACATGATGGCCAAGCTCATCGGCAACGAGGGCGAAGTGGCCGTCATCGTCCACGACCAGACCAGCCGCACCGGCATCGACCGCCGCGACGGTTTCGTCAACAGGATCAAGGAAAAGTATCCCAAGATCAAGATCGTAAGCGTCCAGTACGGCGAAGGCGATCACCTCAAATCCACCGACCTCGCCAAGGCCATCATCCAGTCCCACCCGAATCTCAAGGGATTCTTCGGCGCGAATGAAGGCTCGGCCATCGGCGTGATGAACGGCGTCAAGGAAATGAGAAAGATCGGCAAGATCGTGGTGATCGGCTACGACTCCGGCGCCCAGCAGATCGCGGCCATCCGCGCCGGCGAGATGAATGGCGCCATCACCCAGAACCCGGTCGGCATAGGCTACAAGACCGTCGAAAGCGCGATCAAGGCCCTCAAGGGCGAAAAGCTCCCTAAAGTCGTCGACACCGGTTTCTACTACTACGACAAGACCAACATCGACGATCCCAAGGTCGCCGCCGTTCTCTATCAGTAAGTAGTCACTTTTCTAGGAATCAGGCTATGCTTCCTCTTGCCGTAAGGGCTGGGGAAGCATGGCTTCCCATTTCGCTTTTTTTCCACTACCTTCGTTTTTCTGGAGCTGCGTCGTGATAATCTGCTGCGGAGAAAATCTGATCGACATGGTGCCCCTCGAAGGCGCCGACAATGCCGAACGAGCGCCGTACGGCGGCTTCCGTGTCGCCCCGGGCGGCTGTCCCTACAATAGCGCCATCGCGGCGGCTCGACTGGGCGCCGACGTGCAGTTCCTCGGCGCCATGGCTTCGGACTTTCTCGGCGACAAGCTCTATTCCAGGCTCGTCGAAAACAAGGTGGGCACGAAGCTGCTGATCCGTTCGCGGCGCCCCGTTACCCTCGCCTTTGTCGAGAAAAACTCAGGCGGCGAAGCACGCTACGCTTTTTACGCCGAGGGAGCGGCCGACCGTTCCTTCTCCGCGGCCGACCTGCCGGCCGCGCTGCCGCCCGACGCGCATTTTCTCCTCGTCGGATCTATCTCCCTCGTCCTAGAGCCGGCGGCCGGCGCCATCGCTGCCCTTATCGAAAGAGAAAGGAACAGGCTCCTCGTCAGTCTCGATCCCAACATCAGGCCTTCGCTCATTCCGGACAGAGAAGCCTATCGCGAAAAATTCGAAGTCCTCTGCGGCGCCTGCGCCATTCTCAAGGCTTCGGATTCGGATATCGAATGGCTCTACGGTCCACTCCCCGAGGAAGAGATCGTTTCGCGTTTGCTGGATTTCGGACCCGAGGTCGTCTTCCTCACGAAGGGCGAAAAAGGAAGCCTTGCGGCCACGAGGAGCGCCATAGCTTCGGTCGGGGCCTTTCCCGTTTCCGTGGCGGACACGATTGGCGCCGGGGATTCTTTCCACGCGGCCGTCCTCGCCGCGCTGGAAAGAAAAGGGATATGGAATCGGACTGGCCTGGCGGATTTGGAGGAAGACGATCTCAGGGCTTTGCTCCGTTTCGCGTCAGCGGCCGCGGCCATCAACTGCACGAGAGAGGGAGCCGACCCGCCCCGTCTGGATGAAATTGAGCGTTCGTACCCCGGCTGCGGCATATGAACCTGGATTACCTGCAGCGCTTTTATAGGAGGCCAGCATGCTTATCGGCATAAAATCCTGCATCTCGCCCGATCTCCTGTCCGTTCTTTTCAGGATGGGGCACGGCGACGAAATTGTCCTGGCCGACGCCTTTTTTACTGGCGACGCCCTCAACGCGAGGGTGATCCGCGCCGACGGCATCAGGATTCCCGACTTGCTGGACGGAATCCTGCGGCTCATCAACCTCGACAGCTATTCGGAATCGCCCATCGTCATGATGCAGCCGACGCCCGGCGACATCCTCGACACAAGCGTGGAAAAAAGCTACAGGGAAGTAGTTAACCGTTATTGGCCCGATACGCCCGCCTTCGCCCGCATGGAACGTTTCGCCTTCTACGAGCGGACGAAAAAAGCCTTTGCCGTCGTCATGACGGGAGAAACGGCCACGTACGGCAATATTATCCTAAAAAAAGGGGTAATTCCCGTCCGATGAACTATAGTAGATGAAGATCGATTCAGTGAATGGAGGGGTGGTTTCGATGCAGTCTTTCGTCTTGGGAGGCATCGCCTCAGGAGGCATCGCCTCAGGAGGCATCGCCTCAGGAGGCGCGGCGTGATTCATAAAAGCATCACGATACGCGACGTCGCGAAGCATGCCATGGTCTCCACGGCCACCGTTTCGCGCGTGCTCAACAACGACGACAAGGTGACCGCCGCCACGAGGGACAAGGTGCACAAGGCGATGGCGGCCTTGGGCTACAAGGTCAATTTCGTGGCGAGGAGCCTCAAGACCTCGAGGACGAAGACGATCGGCATCATGGCGCCAGACCTCTCGGGCGATTTTTTCATGTATATCGCCGAAAGCATGGACAAGGAACTTTCCGCGCATGGCTACTCCCTCGTCGTCAGCCTCTCCCACGATTCAGCCGAGGAGGAAGCCAAGCGGCTGCGCCACCTCGCGGAGCGTCTCGTGGACGGGATCGTGATGATTCCGGCCACCGACAAGGGCGCCCATTTCGCTTTCCTGAAAGACTACGACATTCCGGTGGTCTTCGTGGACCGCACGGTCAACGACATGGACGCCGATTCCGTCCTTACGGAGAACGAGGAAGGCGCCTTTGAGGCGACGAAAGCGCTCATCGACGACGGCTATTCCCGCATAGGCTTCATCGGCGGCAAGCCCGAAATATCGACGTCGATCGAACGTTATGCGGGATATAAAAGAGCCATGGAGTCATCGGGACTTGTCATAGAACCGGAGTTCGTGCGTTTCGGCCCACCGACACTGCCCTTCGGCTACCATGCCATGGAAGAAATGATGAAGAGGGACGATTCGCCGGACGCGTGGTTCCTCGTCAACGCCTTCACGCATATAGGCGCGACGAATTATCTCATTAGCGAGGGGAAGGCGAAGGCGCAGCGGATCGTCATTTCAGCCTTCGACGAAATGCCGTACTCACCTCTGCTCCGCTATTGTCGTTATGCGATTCAGCAGCCGATCGCAGAGCTGGGCAAGACGGCGGCGCGGCTCATCCTAAAGCGCATAATGGAGCCGGAGACGCTGGAAACACAGGTCGTCAGGCTCAAGACGCGGCTCATACGGCACGTGTATAAACCATAGACAATGAACACGGGGCCATGGCCCCCATAAAGCTATAAATCGGGAGGATCCATATGTCAGATTTTAAAACACAGTCGCCAACGATGAGATTGCAAGGAAGCCTGCCCAAGATCGGCATCAGGCCCGTCATCGACGGCCGCCGCCGCGGCGTGCGGGAAAGCCTTGAAGAGGTGACGATGGGCATGGCGGCGGCGGCTTCCAAGCTCATATCCGAAAACCTCAGGCACGCTTCAGGCCAGGGCGTCGAATGCGTCATCGCCGATACGACGATAGGCGGCGTCGCCGAGGCGGCGGCCTGTCAGGCCAAGTTCGAGCGCGAAGGCGTAGCGGTCACCCTGACCGTGACGCCCTGCTGGTGCTACGGCTCCGAAACGATGGACATGGACGCGACCACCATCAAGGCCGTCTGGGGCTTCAACGGCACGGACAGGCCCGGCGCCGTCTACCTCGCCGCCGTCCTCGCCGCCCACAGCCAGAAAGGCCTCCCGGCCTTCGGCATCTACGGCCACGACGTGAAGGACATGGCCGACATCGAGACGATTCCCGCCGACGTGGCCGAGAAGATCCTGCGTTTCGCGCGCGCCGGCATCGCGGCCGCCACCATGCGCGGCAAGAGCTACCTTTCTGTGGGCTCCGTGTCCATGGGCATAGCCGGCTCGACCGTCGACCCCGATTTCTTCCAGGAATACCTGGGCATGAGGAACGAATTTGTCGACATGAGCGAGATCACGCGCCGGCTCGAGGAAAAGATCTACTCCGAAGCCGAGTACAAACGCGCCCTCGCCTGGACCAAGGAATTCTGCAAGGAAGGCCCCGACAACAACCCGCCCGAACAGCAGCACTCCCGCGCGCGCAAAGACAAGGTCTGGGAAACCTGCGTGAAGATGACCCTCATCATGCGGGACCTCATGGTGGGCAATCCTGATCTCCGCAGGAAAGGCCTCGACGAGGAGGCGCTGGGACACAACGCCATCGCTGGCGGCTTCCAGGGCCAGCGCCACTGGAACGACCACTCCCCGAACGGCGACTTCCTGGAGACAATCCTCAACTCCAGCTTTGACTGGAACGGCATCCGCGAACCTTATATCGTCGCCACCGAGAACGATTCGCTCAACGGCGCGGCCATGCTTTTCGGCCACCTTCTGACGGGCAAGGCGCAGATCTTCTCCGACGTGCGCACCTACTGGAGCCCCGAGGCTGTCGAACGCGTGACCGGCTGGAAGCCCGAAGGCCTCGCCGCCAACGGCTTCATCCACCTCATCAACTCGGGCGCCACGACGATGGACGGCACGGGCGCCCAACGCGACGCCGCGGGCAAGCCCGTGATGAAACGCTGGTGGGAAGTGACCGACAAGGACGCGAAGGCCTGCCTCAAGGCGACCAGCTGGCGTTACGCCAGCCTCGGCTATTTCCGCGGCGGCGGCTACTCATCCGACTTCCTCACCGAGGGCGGCATGCCCGTCACGATGATGCGTGTCAACCTTGTAAAAGGCCTCGGGCCGATGCTCCAGATCGCGGAAGGCTTCACGGCCACCCTGCCCGAATCCGTGCACGAAAAGCTCGACCTGAGGACGGATCCTACTTGGCCGACCACCTGGTTCGCGCCCAGCCTCACCGGCGAAGGCCCCTTCAAGGACGTCTACTCCGTCATGGCAGCCTGGGGAGCCAACCACGGCGCCATCTCCTACGGACACATCGGCGCCGACCTGATCACCCTCGCCTCGATATTGCGCATTCCCGTCTGCATGCACAACGTCTCCGAGGACAGGATTTTCAGGCCGAGCTACTGGAAAGCCTTCGGCATGGACCCGGAAGGCTCAGATTACAGGGCCTGCGCCGCGCTGGGACCTCTGTACAAATAGGGCTTGCAGCGCCGCTTCGGCGGGTAAGGATAAAAAAGGTTGCCAGCATATGCCGGCAACCTTTTTTTTCGCGAATTTTAGCGAAGGAGGCGGCGAGCGCCCTTATTCCGCCAGGCGATAGATCTTCTCGATGTCGACGCTCGTCAGCTTCACGAATTGACCGGTGGTATGCCTGTCGCCGTCGGTGCATTTTTTCGCCATCTCGGCGACTCGGTCGACGCCGATGCCGAGGCCGGAGAGGCGGACCGCCTGGCCAATGCTCTTCCAGAAGGCTTCGAGGCGGGCGATCCCTTCCCGGGCGACCGCTTCCTTGTCGAGATAGTCCGGTTCGACTCCCCAGACGCGGACGGCGAACTGGGCGAAGCGGGCTATGTCATGCGAAAGGTTATACTTCATCCAGGCGGGGAAGATGACGGCGAGGCCGGCTCCGTGGGCGATGTCGTAGAGACCAGAGAGCTCATGCTCGATGTCGTGGGAGGCCCAGTCGCCCATGCGCCCGCGGTCGAGAAGATTGTTGTGGGCAATGGATCCGGCCCACATCACTTCGGCCCAGGCGTCGTAGTCGGTCCTGTCCGCCATCACGCGGGGGGCGGCGGCGATCACCGTGCGCAGGGTTGCCTCGATGAGGCGGTCGGAGAACTCGACATGGGTGACATTGGTGAAGTACCGCTCCATCAGGTGGGCCATGATGTCGGTGACGCCATTGGCGATCTGGCTGGGCGGCAAGGTGAAGGCAAGTTCGGGATTGAGCACCGAAAAGCGCGGAACGATACAGTCGGCGTTCACCGCCCTTTTAAGGGCGCCTTCTTCGTTGGTTATGACGCTTCCGGTGCTGGATTCGCTTCCCGCGGCGGGGATGGTGAGCACGGTCGCGACGGGGAGGGCTTTTTCCGGATTGGGCGCCGCCCCGGTGTAGAAATCCCAGACGTCGCCCTGATAATGGAATCCGATGGCTATCGCCTTGGCCGAATCGATGACGGAGCCGCCGCCCACGGCCAAGATGATGCCGACATTCTCGGCCCTGCAAAGCGCCACGCCCTCGCGTACCAGGCTGATGACGGGATTGGGCTTGACGCCGCCCAGTTCCACCCATTCGACGCCGGCTTTCTTCAGCGAGGCGCGCACGCGGCCGAGGAGACCGGATTTCTCCGCGCTCGATCCGCCATAATGGAGGAGGGCCTTGCGGGAGTAGAGCGCCGCTTCCGCGCCCACCTCGCTTTCCATCCCTCGCCCGAAAAATATCTTGGTCGGCAGCTGAAATACGAAATTATCCATGGTTAGTCTCCTACCGCGGCCCGTCGAGGCATCTTTGCGGTAAACGCAAGTATAGCTCAGGAAATCGGCCTTGTCAGCAAACTTGCCTTCTATTGACAGGAGAGAGGGACGGCCCTATTGTTTTTCGGGAAAGGAAGTCCGCATGCCGAAGAAGTACCTCACCGTCTGCCTCAATCCCGTGATCCAGAAAACCCTCGTGTTCGGTCGACTCGATCTGGACCATGTGAACAGGGCGAACATCGCGCGCACCGACGCGTCGGGCAAGGGCGTCAACGTCGCGCGCGTCCTCTCCCAGCTCGGCGCCCAAGCCGTCCACCTCACGCAGGCGGGAGGGCCGAACCGCGACTGGTTCCTCTCCCTCTGCGCCGCCGACGGGCTTTCCGTCGAGTGGGCGGATTCGGGCTCTGAAGTGCGCATCTGCGCGACGGTGATCGATTCGGAGGCCAAGTCGGCTACCGAGCTCGTCGAGGAAGCCGCGGCCGTCCAAGAAGGGACCGAGGCGCGGCTTTTGGCCCTCTTCGACAGCCTGCTTCCTTCCTTCGATGTCCTCGTCATATCGGGGACGAAGGCCGCCGGCTATTCGGATGCCGTGATTCCCACGATGGCGAAGCGCGCCTCCGGGCGCGGCCTGACCATCTTCCTCGATATCAAGGGCAAAGATCTCGTCACCAGCCTGCCTTCCCGCCCCACCGTCGTAAAGCCCAATCTGAGCGAATTCCTCGCCACCTTTCCCGCGCAGGGCGGCGCCGGCGAGGCCGCCCTGCGAGCCCATGTCCACGACTACGCGAAATCATGGAAGGAACGATACGGCACCGACCTCATCGTCACGCGCGGCACCGCGCCTATCTGGTTCGAGGAAGGAGGCCGCGCCGCCGAAGAGCCGACCCGAAGCGTCCAGGCCATCAACCCCACCGGTTCGGGCGATGCCTTTACGGCAGGCCTCGCCTATGTCCTCTCCGAAGGCGGAAGTCTGCGCGAGGCTATCCGTGAAGGCGCGCGACTGGGAGCGCTCAACGCGACGAACCTCAAACCTGGCTCGATTCTCCGGCAAGAGGGGCAATCTCTTCCCTGATCCAGCCGAGAGCGGCTTCCACCTGGCGCAGCCGGAAGGCCGCGGAAAGCGCTTCGATCTCGTCAAAACGTATCCCTTCCCTTCGCGCCGCCTTTAGCCTGTTTATTTCCGTGGAAAGGGTGCCAGTCTGGTCGGCCACCATCCGGGCCATGTTGTCGGGACAGAGACCGCGGGCGAAATACAGCCTTGTAGTGAATTCGAGGTGCAGCAACCGCGGGCTGGAAGCCGTCGGTTCCATGATCCATTCATCGAAGCGGCGCTGTCCGGCTGGAGTCAGGGAGAGGAGGCGGCGTGACGTGCCTTCGCCTTTCCGCGGGGCCAAACCTGTCACCAAACCACGCTTTTCGGCTCGCTTGAGAATGGCGTAGAACTGGCTCTCGCTGATATGCCAGAGCCGGTCGAGCGAGGTCTCGAATCTGCGAAAAAGTTCGTATCCATGCGAAGATCCCTGCGCCAGAAGGCCGAGAGCCAAAAATTCCGGCCTCAGTTCCGATATGCGCTGTAGTTCATCATCTCTGTCATTCACGTGCTATATGTAAGAATCGCGATCGCGCATTGTCAAGTGGCGCTGTATTTTTAGGCGTTTTCACTTGACGGCGAGCTTTCCTCAAGCTATTACTCACTCAGTGAGTAATAGCTCTTTCCTTGAATTACTATCGTTGTAAGCAAAGGAGACCGCATGAGCAATGATGTTATCCATGCGATAGCGGCCCGCGCGGATTCCGTCGTCGTAGCCACAGTAACGGGGCTCAAGGGCTCCGCCCCGCGGCACTCAGGCACGATGATGCTTTTCCGGCCCGACGGCAGCGCGGCGGGCAGCGTCGGTGGCGGCATCGTGGAACTCAAGGCCGCGGCGGCTGCCATGACCGCCTTCGAGCGGCGCCAGTCTTTCGGGATCGGCGTCGATATGATCGGGATAGAGGCGACCGGCAACGAAGCAATATGCGGCGGGGAAGTCGAACTCACCATAGAATACGTCGCCGATACAGGCCTCTATGCCGCGGCGGACAGGCAACTCGAAAAGGGCTCGGGGATCATTCTCGTCGGCGAGCCAGTACAGCCGGGACAATCGAGGGAAGGCGGCTGCCTGCGCGCGGTGCTCGACCCATCGGGGAATACCGTCGCGGGGGAATTACCGGAGAGCGTCCGCGGGAAGGTTGCGGCGATGGCCGCCGCAGCCTCGGCGAACGGCTTCGCAGCTTCCTCATCGGGCTGTTTTTTCAGCTTCATCCAGCCGGCAGATAAGCTCCTCATTCTCGGAGGAGGCCATGTCGGGCTGGCCATCGCCCGTTTCGCGGCCGAACTGGACTTCCTCGTGACCGTCGTCGATCACCGCCCGGAATTCGCCGCGGCGGAACGTTTCCCGGAAAAAGTGCTGACGCGCTGCGGCGATTACCTCGACATCGTCGACCAGTTCCTCTTCGGCGATTCCACCTATATCGTCATCGCGACGCCGAGCCACCAGTTCGACCTTGAATGCGTGCGGGCCATTCTGGGAAAACGATACCGCTACGCGGGCTTCGTCGGTTCGCGGAGAAAGACGAAGATGGTCCTCGAAACCCTCATCGGCGAGGGCTTCGACAGGAACGAAGTCATCTCGCTTCGCGCCCCCATCGGAGCCAACATAGGCGCCCAGACGCCGGCTGAAATCGCCGTCTCGATACTGGCCGAAATCATCGCGGCGCGAAGAGGTTCGCCTGCCCTCGCCGCGATGGACGCGGATCGAATCCGTCGGAGGGCGGAGGTCTGATGGACCTCGCCGGCGCGCTCGACATAGGGGAAAGGGATGGCCGGATTCCCTTGATCGCGGCTTTTGTGGGAGCCGGAGGCAAGACGAGCGCGATATTCGCCCTTGCGGACGCTGCCGCCGACTTCGGCGTGACCATCACGACGACCACCCATATCAGGGATCCGAGGCTCGAGAAGGACAGGCGCTTCGGCCGCGTCCTCATCGATCCGGAACTGGCCCGGCGGCGGCGGTATCCTTCGAGTCCTCTTCTTTGCTTCGCGACGATGAGAGGAGCCCCTCCCCTCATCGTCGCGTCGGGCGTGATCGCGGAAGAAGGAAAACTTGTCGGTATCCACCCCCAGAGGGCCGATGAGATAGCAGCCCAATGCGACATTCTCCTCGTCGAGGCCGACGGGTCCAGGGGGCGCCCCATCAAGGCGCCGGGCGCTCACGAACCCGTCATTCCCCCTCGCTCGGCCATCGTCGTGGGCCTCGTCGGCCTCGACTGCCTTGGCGCGCCATTGTGCGCGGCGACGGCCCACAGGCCCGAACTGCTGGCGAGCCTCACGGGATGCGCCGAAGGGGAGACTATCGAGGCAGGGCATATAGCCGCCCTCATCCGGTCTCCCGACGGGCTCTTCGGCCACTGTCCGCCGGGAAGCCGGCGTGTCGTACTTCTAAATAAGGCTGAGCTGCTTTCGCCTGGGCGGATTTTCGCCCTGCTCGACCTGATTCGACATGATCCAGGCAGAGCCGATCGCGTCGTCGTATGCTCCCTCGCGGAGCGGAAGATCTTTGAGATACTGGAACTGTCGGGTACGGGCTCGAAAAATCAGAAAGGAGGGGTCGGTCTATGAGTACGCAAGTCAGATCGCTCATTCTCGTCCGCGGCGCGGGCGATCTCGCGACAGGGACCATAGCCCGTCTATCTTCGGCGGGATTTCTCGTCGCCGCTCTCGAGATCGGCAGGCCAACGGCCATCCGGCGCAGCGTCGCCCTTTCCGAATGCATGTACGACGGCGCTGCCCTGGTAGAGGGGATCAGCGCCGCGCGCGTATACAGCCCAGAGGAACTGCTAGCGAAGGTGGCGCCTGGCATCGTGCCTATTCTCGAGGATCCCCGATGCGTGTCGCTGCGGGACATCATACCCATGGCCCTCGTGGACGCCATCATCGCCAAGAGGAATCTCGGGACGCGAAAGGATATGGCGCCCATCGTCATCGCCCTCGGTCCCGGCTTCGAGGCGGGCGTCGACGCCCACGCCGTCATCGAGACAAATCGCGGCCACGATCTGGGGCGCCTCATCCTTTCGGGTTCCGCGGAACCCGATACCGGCTGCCCGGGCCTCATCGGCGGCTATGGCGCCGAGCGTGTGGTCAAGGCGCCCATAGCCGGCGTCGTGAAACTCCTGCGCGACATCGGCGATCTCGTCGAAAAGGGCGAAGCCCTTCTCGCCGTCGAGGCCGGCGGTGAAAGAGTCGAGGTGCTTTCTCCGCTCAAGGGCGTGGTCCGCGGGATCATCAGATCGGGAAGCGAGGTATCGGCCGGGATGAAGATCGCCGACGTGGACCCACGCGGCGTCGCGGAGAGCTGCCGATCCATCTCAGACAAGGCGAGAGCCATAGGCGGAGGAGTCCTCGAGGCCGTCATGCGTTTCGGGGGACGTCCGTTATGATCTATCTGAACAACGCGGCGACGAGTTTTCCGAAGGCTCCGGGCGTGGCCGAAGCCCTCTTCGCGCAAGTCTCGTCCATGGGAGGAAATCCGGGCCGCGCGGGCCCGGGGAGCGGCCGGAGGAGCGGTCCAGGAAACGCACTGGACGCGGACAGGCTTCTTCTCGCCGCGCGGGAAGCCCTGTGCCGGCTCATCGGCGTCCCCGATGCCGATTCCGAACGCATGATCTTCACGAAGAACGCCACGGAAGCCATAAATATCGTCCTTCTGGGCATCGTCCAGCCGGGCGACACCGTCGTCACCAGCTCCCTCGAACACAACGCCGTCATGCGGCCGCTCCGCTGGCTCGAGAAAACGCGGGGGACGAAGATTCTCGTCATCCGCTGCGACGGAGGCGGCACGCCCGACAGGGCCGATCTCGCCTCAGCCCTCGCCCGGGGTCCCAACCTCGCCGTCTTTACGATGGCGAGCAACGTCTCGGGCGCCCTTTTACCCTGGGAGGAACTCGCCAGGCTATTCAGGAAGGCTGGATCCCTTGTCTGCATCGACGCGAGCCAAGCCATCGGCCATATGGAAATCTCGGTGGCCTCCGATATCGACTATCTCTGTTTTCCCGGCCACAAGGGCCTTCTCGGCCCCACGGGCACCGGCTGCCTCTATATCGCGGGCGACACAATTCCGGAAGCGCTTATTCGAGGCGGCACGGGGAGTCGCTCCGACCTGGAAATCCAGCCCGGGGAACTGCCCGACCGCTTCGAGGCGGGCACGCAGAACCTGCCGGGCGCGGCGGGCCTTCTGGCCGCGACCGCCTTCCTCGCCTCCAAAGGCGTAAAGACCATCGGCGCCCGCGAGTCCGCGCTGACGGAGCGCCTGATCGGGGGACTCGGCGCTATCTCTGGGATACGGGTACACGGTCCCCTGCCGGGATTCCCTCGCGCGCCCGTCGTCTCCATATCTTCCGAAAGACCGCCGCTGGACGAATTAGCGCGGGGGCTCGATCTCCGAGGCATCGCCGTCCGAATGGGCCTCCACTGCGCCCCGGCCGCGCATCGATCGATTGGCACTTTTTCCACTGGCGGAACGATTCGCTTTTCGCCCGGCTTCTTCACGACCGAAGCCGAGATCGACGAAACGATCAGGGCCATGGAGGACATCGTCGCCCGAGGAGGATCGGATGACTGAGTTAAAAGAACCGCTTCCCGAAAGCGACGCGCGTCTGACACGGTATACGCGCTTCTCGGGCTGCGGCGCGAAGCTTGGCCCCGGCGTGCTCGAAAAAGCCCTCTGCGGCCTGGCCCAGCCCGCTTATCCGGGACTTCTGGCCGACTTTTCCGGCTGCGAGGACGCTGGCTTGTTCAGGATCGCGCCGGGACTCGTCATCGCGCAGACCGTCGATTTCTTCCCTCCCATCGTCGACGACCCCTTCCTATTCGGAAGAATAGCGGCAGCCAACGCGCTTTCGGACATCTACGCGATGGGCGGCAGGCCGATCAGCGCCCTCGCCCTCGTGTGCTTCCCCGTAAAATCCTTGGGAATGGAAACGTTGCGTTCGATGATGAAGGGCGGTCTGGATGCCCTCATCGAAGCCGACTGCGCCCTTCTCGGCGGCCACAGCGTCGAGGATCCCGAGCCCAAGCTCGGCTACGCCGTGACCGGCCTCGTGGACGAGGGGAAGGCCTGGCGGAACAACAGCCTTCTGCCAAGCCATGCGATCATCCTCACGAAACCCATCGGGACGGGACTGATCAATATGGCCGTCCGCGCCGGCTGCGCCTCGCGGGAAGCCGAGAAGGCTGCCGAAACCTCGATGGCGACCCTCAACGGGCGCGCCGCAGAAATCCTTTCGGCATACAGGGTATGCGCTTGTACCGATGTCACGGGCTTCGGGCTCGCGGGTCACGCCGCCGAGATGGCGGCGGGCTCCCTGTGCGGGCTCAGGCTGTTTTTCGGCGAAATTCCCCTCTTGCCGGAGGCGCTGGAGTACGCATCCATGGGTCTCGTGCCCGAAGGCACCTACAGAAATCGCGCCGGCAGGGCCCATGCGCTCAAGGGAGCCGAGGAACTCGACGCCGTCCAGTCCGACATTCTCTTCGACCCCCAGACCTCGGGAGGCCTTCTGGCGGCCGTGCCTCGGGAGGCCGCGGCCGAAGCCCTCGCCGCGCTTCTCGCGGCGGGCGTCGCGGCGGCCATTGTCGGCGAGAGCGGCGGAGAAGCGGGGACGGTGGAAATTGTCCGCTAGCGGGCATGCCCTTATAGTGACCTTTCGCACGACGCATGCCGCCCTGCGCGCGGAACGGGCTTTCCTCGCCAAAGGATACGCCATCGAGCTCATACCCGTTCCGCGCGGCATTTCGAGCGACTGCGGCTTCTGCGTCAAGGCAGCCCTGCCCGACGACCGCGAGTCCGACGGCCGCCGGATACGCGGCGCCGCGTTCGACGTCGCGGAGCCTTGTTCTTCGATGATGGCTATGACCGTGGCACTTTCGTTCGAGGCGGTCTGGATGGAAACGACGGAAGCGGCGGCCAACGAAAGCCACGGAAAGGAGAAACGATATGAGCGAATCGACGCTGGTCATTGACGCGCGGGGACTCCCCTGTCCCCAGCCGGTCATACTGACAAAGAAGGCTATCGAAGAAGGGGCTGCCGGACGGATCGAAGTCCTCGTCGACAATGAAGCCGCCAAAGAAAACGTCCTGCGCTTCGCCGGATTCTCCGGCCGCCCCGCGGAAGCCCAGCCGGCCGAGGGAGGCGCCACGCGCGTCGTCATCAGGGAAGCCGCCGAAGCCGCGCCCGGAGAAGCCACGCCCAGCGAAGCCGCTCCCGTAAAAATCGCGCCCGGAGAAACCCGGCCGGACGGAATAGACACCGTCTTCATTCCCACGGACAGACTCGGCCATGGGGACGACGATTTGGGCGTCCTCCTCATGCGCGGTTTCATCTACGCCCTCGCCGAGGGCGGCGAAAAACCCTCGCGGATCATTCTCATGAACGGAGGCGTCAGGCTCGCCGTCGAGGGTTCCGAATGCCTGGCCAACCTCCGGCGGCTCGCCCAGGAGGGAGCTGAAATACTCGTCTGCGGCACTTGTCTCGATTACTTCAAACTAAAAGAGAGACTGGCTGTGGGAAGAGTATCCAATATGTATGAAATAACCGAGCTGCTCATGAAGGGGAATGTCCTCAGACCATGAAGCGGACGACATCCGCGCCCATATCTCAGTCGTCCTCCGGTCCCTTGCGCAGAAGAACCCTCGAGATCTCGCCCGCCCCCGGATTTTTCCCGCCTTTCGCGCTCTTCTCCACCACAAAATCGACCTTCTGGAGAAACCTGTCCCTGTAGTCGGTAGGCGAGATGCCCGTCGCCCGCCGGAAGGCCCGCGAAAAGGAAAACTGGCTGTCGAACTCGAGCTTGTCGGCTATCTCCCCCACGTGAAGATTCGTGCTCGAAAGCATGGCTCTCGCCGCCTCGATCTTGAGGCGTGCATAGTAGCGCATCGGCGGCATCCCCATATAGCTGGAAAAAAGCCTGACGAAATGCTCCCTCGAGACATCCAGATAGTCGCAGAGCTCGCTCAGGTCGAGGTGGCGCTCGATCCTCGCCTGCATGATGGCTATGGCCTTTCCGATGTGGGCGTTGTCTGGCGTGGCCCAGCTCGGTCCCTTGCCAGCCGCGATCTGGTATAGCATCGAAATGAGGGCGTGGCGCGCGGAAAATTCCAGCTCGGGCTCCCCGGAAAGATGCTTCTCGAGAATATCGGCGAAGAAGAAGCGGTAGCCGTTGCCCACGATACGCCCCTCGCCCCGCCCCACGAGACGATCGAGGAGGGCGGACGTTTCCCCGTCCTCCGAGACGTCGATGAGAAGGGCGTAATAGGTTATGGGTTTTTCGAGGACCGTGGCGAGTATCTGATGCCACATGCCGGGCGCGCTGAAGTAGAGGCTCCCTCGCTCGATCGCATAACGCGTCTTGTCGTTGCGGAAGCTGCCTTCGCCCGAAACGAAGTAATGGATTTCGTAGAGGTTTTCCCCATGGCAATGATCCCTGCCGTGCCAGGCTATCTGCCCCGGGTCGTTCAGGTGATAGACGAATACGATATCCTCGAAACGCACCGATTTCCCCCCGTAAACGTCAATAGTACCCCAGCCCGGGGTCCGCCGCAACCAATATCACTTTGGGACATTAATTATCAATTCCCGCCATTCCGGTATCACAAAAGTTGACCAAAGATAAAGTGAGGCCGATGGGCTCGGGCCTAGGTTCGCGTCCAAGACCTTTATCGCTGCCAAAAAAAATGGCAAAAGGAGGAATTGCGATGAAAAAAACCCTATTGGTGATTCTGGGCATCGCGATCGTGGTTTCGGGCGTTTGGGCGCAGAAGAGCGCTCTCATCGGCGTCGCCATGCCGACGCAGTCGCTCCAGCGCTGGAATCAGGACGGCGCGAACATGAAGGCCAAGCTCGAGGAAAAGGGCTACAAGGTCGTGCTCCAGTACGCGAACAACGACGTGAATACCCAGGTCCAGCAGCTCGAGAACATGATCGTGCAGGGCTGCAAGGTCCTCGTGATCGCCTCGATCGACGGCTCGGTGCTCTCCGATGTCCTGAAGCAGGCCAAGGAATATGACATCAAGGTCATCGCCTACGACAGGCTGATAATGAACACGCCCGACGTCGACTACTACGCCACCTTCGACAACTTCAAGGTCGGCGTGATCCAGGGCCAGTACATCGAAAAGGCTCTCGGACTCAAGGAAGGCAAGGGCCCCTACAATCTCGAACTCTTCGCCGGCTCCCCCGACGACAACAACGCCGTGTTCTTCTTCAACGGCGCCATGAGCATCCTCAATCCTTACATCGCCGCCAAAAAATTCGCCATTCCCTCGGGACAGAAGGACTTCACCGTCATAGCGACCCAGAGCTGGGATTCCGCCAAGGCTCAGGCCAGGATGGACAATCTCATCACCGCCAACTACGCCAAGGGCGCCAAGCTCGACGTCATCCTCTCGCCCAACGACTCGGTGGCCATCGGCGTCATCGCCTCCCTCAAGAACGCGGGATACGGCGCCGGGAAACCCTACCCCGTCCTGACAGGCCAGGACTGCGACAAGGCGAACGTGAAGGCCATGATCGCGGGGCAGCAGTCCATGTCGATCTTCAAGGACACCCGCACCCTCGCCGCCCAGGTCGTCGACATGGTCGAGTCCCTGATGGCGGGCAGGTACGCCACGGTGAACGACACCAAGACCTACTTCAACGGCGTCAAGACCGTGCCGTCCTTCCTCTGCGACCCCGTGTACGCGGACAAGAACAACTACAAGGCCCTGCTCATAGACAGTGGCTATTATAAAGAAGCCGATTTAAAATAGATGATAACAAAATAGCGTAAAGGGCTGGCCCGCGCCGCGGGCCAGCCCTTTACGTGGGTCGGCGTAAGGACGGCGCGTTCCGCCGTCACCGTTTTTCGACAAGGAGCAAGCTGCCTTGGCTGACATCATTCTCGAGATGAAGGACATCACGAAAACCTTTCCCGGCGTTACCGCGCTGAGCCGAGTGAATCTGGCCATTCGGCGGGGCGAGATCCACGCCCTCGTCGGCGAGAACGGAGCGGGAAAATCCACCCTCATGAATATCCTCTCGGGCGTCTATCCGCAGGGCACCTATTCCGGCTCCATCATATTCGAAGGAGCCGAATGCTCCTTCAAGGAAGTGCGCGACAGCGAGAAAAAGGGCATCGGCATCATCCATCAGGAACTTGCCCTCATCCCCTACCTGTCCATCGGCGAGAACATTTTCCTGAGGAACGAGAGGGCCAAGGACAACATCATCGATTGGGACAGGACCTACCAGGACGCCAAAAAATACCTGGACCTCGTGGGCCTCAAGGAAAATCCCCACACACCCATTAAGGACATCAGCGTGGGGAAGCAGCAGCTCGTCGAGATAGCCAAAGCTCTGTCGCGCAACGTCAAGCTCCTCATTCTGGACGAGCCGACGGCTTCGCTCAACGAGGACGATTCCGCCCACCTGCTCGAACTCCTCCTCGATCTCAAGTCCAAGGGACTCACCTCCATTCTCATTTCGCACAAGCTCAACGAGATAGCCCGTGTGGCCGACTCCATCACCATCATCCGCGACGGACTCACCGTCGAAACCCTGGAGAAGGGCAAGGATTCGATGGACGAAGACCGCATCATCAAGGGCATGGTCGGACGGGAACTCATCGACAGGTTTCCCAAGCGTACGCCAAAGTTGGGCGATATCGCTTTCGAAGTCGTGGACTGGAACGTGTTCAGCCCTCTGAACCCCGAGCGGCAGATCATAAAGGGTGCCAATTTCAACGTGCGCAAGGGCGAAGTGATAGGGCTCGCCGGCCTAATGGGCGCGGGACGCACCGAGCTGGCCATGAGCATTTTCGGCCGATCCTACGGGCTCCATATCAGCGGACAAGCCTTAAAGCACGGGAAGAAAATCGAGCTCGGCAATGTCCGCCAGGCTATCGAGCAGGGTATCGCCTACACCACCGAAGATCGCAAGACCGCGGGCTTGAATCTGATCGGCGACATAAAGGAAAACATCACCATCGCGGGGCTCAAGAAACTGTCGAAGCGTTGGGTGATCAACAGGAGCCGGGAAATTGGGGTCGCGGAGGAGTACCGCGCGAAACTCAACATCCGCTCGTCGAGCATCCTGCAGAAAGCGGGCAACCTGTCGGGCGGAAATCAGCAGAAGGTAGTCCTGAGCAGGTGGATTTTCACGGAACCGGACATCCTCATCCTCGACGAACCGACGCGCGGCATCGACGTCGGCGCCAAATTCGAAATCTACACGATCATCAACCAGCTCGCCGACGAGGGCAAATCGGTGATCTTCATATCGTCGGAACTGCCGGAAATCCTCGGCATTTCCGACCGCATCTATGTAATGAACGACGGCCGCATCGTGGGCGAGTTCTCTCGCGGCGAGGCGACACAGGAAGGCATCATGAAGTGCATCATGCAGAGCGCGGCGGAGGGCGGAAATGGAAAGCATTAAAAATCTGTTCAAAAAAAACATAAGTCAGTACGCGATGCTCATCGCCCTCGTTTTCATCATGCTTTTCTTCCAGATACTGACGAACGGAATCCTGCTCGTCCCGATGAACGTGACGAACCTCGTGCTCCAGAACGCCTACGTGTTCATCCTCGCGATAGGCATGACGCTCTGCATCCTGACAGGCGGCAACATCGACCTTTCCGCCGGCTCGGTGGTAGCCTTCATAGGCGCGTTGTGCGGCACCTTCATCATAAACCTGAAGATCAACACGGGGCTTTCGCTCGTCCTCGCCCTGGCTATCGGCATAGCCATCGGCGTCTGGCAAGGCTTCTGGATCGCCTATGTGCGGATACCGGCTTTCATCGTGACGCTGGCGGGCAGCCTCGTTTTCCGAGGGCTCACGCTCTTCATCCTGAAAGGCCTCACCCTGGGACCTTTCCCCGAATCCTTCCAGCGCATAAGCTCCGGTTTCGTCCCCGACATTCTGGCCAGGCCCAAGGGAGCGCTCAACGGAACGGCCCTCATCGTCGGCATCGCCGCCGCCGCGCTCTACGCGCTCTCACAGATAAGGCGCCGCGTTTCTCACCGAAAAAGCGGCTTTGAAACAGCAGCTTTCCCCGTCTTCATCGCGCAGATAAGCTTCATTGCGGCGGCTATCATGGCCATAACCGTATGGTTCGCGCGGTACAAGGGTCTGCCCATCATCTTCATCATCATCGGGCTGCTGATACTGGCGTATTCCTTCTTCACGATGCGCACGGTTCCCGGCAGGTATCTCTACGCGATGGGCGGCAACGAGAAGGCCGCCCAGCTTTCGGGGATCAACACCAACAAAGTGCTTTTCCTCGCCTACGTCAACATGGGGGCGCTCGCCGCGGTAGCGGGCATCGCCTTCACCTCGCGGCTCAACGCCGCGTCTCCCCAGTCAGGTATGAACTTTGAACTGGACGCGATCGCCTCTTGTTTCATCGGAGGCGCCTCGGCATACGGCGGCGTAGGCACTGTCATCGGCGCGATCATCGGGGCCCTCGTGATGGGCGTCCTGAACAACGGCATGTCGATACTGGGCATAGGAAGCGATGTGCAGCAGATAGTGAAAGGCCTCGTGCTTCTTCTCGCCGTGGCTTTCGACGTCATTTCGAAAAAGAAAGCGCGCTGATCCAGGAAACGCCGAGCTAAGGTACCCGACCAACGCGTTACGGGTTAAAATTTAGCCCGTAACGCTGCAGTTCTTGCCGCGATGCTTGGCTTCGTACATGGCGCCGTCCGCGCGCGCGAGCAGGGCGTCGCCTGTCTCATCGCCGTCGAACTCCGCCACGCCGATGCTCACCGTGACTTTCATGTCCTTGCCGTCGATGCAGCGTACGCTGTCTATGGCGAATCGGCTCCTCAGGCATTCGGCGACGCGGAAGGCATCGTCGCGGGTGGTTTCATGCATGACAATGACGAATTCATCGCCGCCGGAACGGCAGCAGCTATCTTTTTCCCTTGTGCAGCTGTTCATGAGATGCGCGAGGGAAGCGAGGATGTCGTCGCCGACGCTGTGGCCGAAGGTATCGTTCACCGTCTTGAAGTCGTCGATGTCAAGAAGGAGGAGCGAAAGCGGGGTCTTCGTTTCCCTGGCCTTGGCGGCGGCCAGCTCCAGCTCGTTGAAGAGGAAGCGCTTGTTGCGCAACCCGGTGAGCCCATCCGTCAGGCTAAGTTCGCGATAACTGCCCTCGATTTTTTCCAGCTTCTTCGTTTCCGCCTCGAAGCGCTTGAATCTGTCAGCCAACGCTATAGAGAGCAGGACAGCCTCGGCGGCCATGCCTATGGCCACGCCGTTGACCGTAAAAAAGTTAACGGGCAGAACCTTGAGGTCCATGAGGGAAAAGACGAAACCGCCGAGGGCAAGGAAGAACCAGGCGATCAGGAAGTAGACGGCCGAGGGGAAACCTTGGATCATGCGGGCTATCGCGGCGCCGATAATGAAAACGGGCAACGCGAGTCCCAGGTAATTGGAGAGCGAGAACGCGATATCGTGCCATCCGATGAGACCGGTCAGCGATACCACGAAGCCGAGGGCTGAAAGAGAAAGGAAGACATGGTAGAGGATGGGCCGGCCTTCCTTGAGCCGAAGGAAAAAGCTCGCGAAAAAAGCTCCCCAGGTGAGCATGCTTCCCGCCCAGAACCAGAGCATCGTCTGGTCGAAACCCGGGTTCTGGCCAAAGATGAGCTTGGCGAGTCCCTGGACGAAGAAGACCCAGAGCGCGGCGGAAAGGATGTAGAGAATGTAAAAAAGATAGGTCAGATCCTTGAGCGAGAAAAGAAGGAAAAAACTGTAGAGGACCATCGCGAGAAGAATGCCGTAAAGAAATCCGAAGGCCATGTATTCACGGCCTTCGCGTTGTGCGAAACTGATTGCCGTTTCGATATAGAAGTTGACTTTGACGTCGGTATTGCCCGAAAGGCGAATATAGCAGGGCTGGCCTTCAAATGCCCCGGAAGGCAGTTCGAACGCGAAGAATCTCGAGAGGGGCTCGTCCGGACGCCTTTCGGCTTGGGCTCCTGACCGGATTTCCTCGAAGCTCCCGTCGCCGCGCGGGACATAGAGGGAAACGCGCTCCAGAATGATGGAAAAGCTGGGCCTCACGACGAGAAGCCATTGGGAGGCGGGCGCGCCCGTCCCGGGAGCTTTCTGCGCCGAATCGAGCTCGGAGACGGGAATGGTGAAGCGAAGCCATGCGGCGGGCGCGGATTCGCCCACCCAGATCATTCTTCCGTCAACCGGCGTAAAGCGCGGGGCGAGTTCCGGTCCGGAAACATCGGCTATGCCGAGTTCTGGGCCGGCGTTGAAGAAGAAATCGCTCCGCTCATCGAGCTGGATAATGGACCGCTTGCCCTCGGACAGAGGAGCGGCTCCGGACTGAAGGCCGAGGAATACCGCGAAAAACAACAAGACAACGTTCTTCTTCATTTACCCGCAGTATAGCAGGGCAGACGCCGACGGTGAATCTCCTTGCCGGGCAAACCTTCAGATTCCGGGCGCGTTGGCCAGGAGATAGTCCTCCGCCGCCTTGCACCAGAGCCCGTCGTTCGCTTCCGTGATATCGGCAAGCGCCGCGTAGAATGCGTCAGTCTTCCCCCTTTCGCGGAAATCGGCGATGGCGACGAGGTCCAGCTTCTTGTGCGTGTAGATGAGCTTCTTCGCGCCGGGAATCTTGTCGAGACGAATCGTGGTGTCGGCCACGGCGTTGAGGCCGCCGATATGCGTGATCATCACTTCGGGCTTCAGCGTTCGCTTCGCCATCATCGACAGCGATTCCACGATGTCGTCAGTGTTCCCGCCCGAGGTTCCGACGAGATGGTGCGCCGCGTAGTGGACGTCGTAGAAATTGAACGAGGCGGAAAAAGCGGGGTCTGTAGGACCGGCGAAAAAGTTGAGGCAGCCGTCCTGACCCAGAAGCCTGTCGGCCAGTTCCACCACGGGCTTTACGGGAGCGAAGCAGAAGACATCGTCGAATTTCCTTCCGCCGTTGAGCGAGGTCAGATAAGCGACGGGATCGGCCATATCCTTCGTGTTGACGTAGCGCAGCGTTATGCCGTTGCGTTTGGCTTCCTCGACGGTGATGAGGGAGGCGGCGCGCTTGAGTCGCGCATCGTCGATATCGGTCGCCACGATGAGGCCTGGCTTGCGGTCGGCGTGGATGGCGTAATCGATGGCTCCCATGCCCATGGGACCGACCGACGCGAGGAGGGCTAGACTGCCGCCCGGCACTATTCCCATCTCATGTTCGTAGGAGCCCGCCTTCGTATGGTACTGAGCGTGGTAGGCGCCGACGATGCACGACATCGGCTCGGAGAGGGAGCCCATGAAAAACGCGTCCGCCTCGTAATCGAGGAGGCAGCCCATCTCCATCACTTCGTTCGGGATGATGATGTAGGTGGCGTCGCCGCCAATCCACCGATAGGAATAGCCGGGCGCCCAGAGCGTGCCCTCGTAATTAAGGGCGGGCTGGATGGCGAATTTCTGGCCGGCGGCGAACTGGGAGGCCCATTTGGCGCCGACTTTCACCAGTCTGCCGCAGAATTCGTGCCCGATGACAACGGGATTGGAGGCAAGGGGCGCCCTCACCCGCTTGTGCCCGTCGCCCTGCATCGCGAGCTTGTGGCTCGACATGCATATGGAGTCGGATATAACTTCGGCGAGGATTTCGTCGTCGCCCAGTTCCGGCAACTCGAGTTCCTCGAGCCTGAGATCGTCAATGCCGTGGAGTCGCACCATTTTCGTTTTCATCACAGTCTCCTTCCGTTCAAAATACTGATTCACTAAGGCTTGCGGCCACCTGGATCGGTGCAGGGCACCTGGATCGGCTCAGGGCGCGCCGCATGACGCCGGGTCAGGACGCCGGGCTCATCGCTTTTCGGCGATCAGCCTCAGCCATTCCTTTTTATATGCCTCGAAGCCGCCGAGGTTTCGCATCGGCGGCGCCGGGATCCGCGCAATGGAAAAAAGCCCTGCCAAATCCGACGGACTTTTGCCCTCGAGAGCGGCGAGTCCCGTGAGCGCCGTTCCGAACGAAGTCGCCTCGCTCATGTCCGTGAGAAAGAGGGGATTTTCGGGCAGCGCCGCGGCCAGGATGGCGTTGTACTCGGCATTGTTCCTGAATCCGCCCTCGGTGAAAATTTTCTGTCCCGGCGCGAGCCCCGCCCGCTCGAGCGCGACGATGGTCTGCAGGGCGAGCGAAAGGTTGAGAACCGCTTCCGCCTTTGCCTGATCGGCGAGGAAGGCCGGCTTCGCCCTGCCCGCCTCGATGTCGGGGAGCCTGTAGCGGACTCCGCCCTCGACGGCCTGCGGGATGGATCCGGGAAACTGGCCCGAGCCGGGCACGATTTCGGGAAGGATGAAGGACGAACATTCATCGACGATACACGCGTAAAGCGACGCGTCGCGCGCCGCGGGGTTGGGTGCGCTCGGTTCGGCCGCGGCGCGCTTTCCCTGGGCGCGGTTTTCCTGGACACGGTTTTCCTGGGCGCGGAAAAGGCCCGTCCAGACTTCGTATTCCTTGCCGCCGAGGAAAATCGCCGTCTTGACCGGCTTGTTGTAGGCGGAGCGGTTGAAGAAGACGACCTTGCCGATCTCCTCGGGGGCGAAGCCGTAGTGTTCCTGCGGATGCATGAGGACGCACCATGTGCCCGTGGAGTTCACGATGAACTCGGTCCCGAAACCCTTGACGAGATAGGGCAGGAGGGAGGCGTTCGAATCGTGGATGCCCATGGTGACGATGGTCGATTCGGAGAGCCCCGTCTTCCGCGCTACTTCTGGAAGGACAGTGCCCAGCACTTCCCAGGAATTCCTGAGAGGGTAAGGAAGTTTTCCCTCCAGTCCGAGTTTCTCCGCGACGGAAGAATAGCCGCCTTTGTTCCAGTCGTAGAGGTAGGTGTGGCAGCCAATGTACGTTCCTTCGACGCCAGCCTTTCCCGTGAGCCTCATGCCCCAGTATTGGGGGTAAGGCAGAGCGAGCTCGGTCTTTTCGTACGCTTGGGGGTAGAGCTCCCTGGCGAGGAAAAGTCCCTTCGCCGGATTGATGAGGGCGGAGAGGTTGGGCGTTCCCGTGGCTGCCTGCAGCGCTTCGGGATCGCCGGCCATGGCGTAGAAACGGCGCTGGAAGGCTTCGCCAGGCTCGTGCGTGTAGAAGAGGCAGGGCAGGGCGGGCTCGCCTTGGGCGTCGACACAGACGAAGGTGGCGCCATGCGTGCAGACGGCGATCGCCGCGATATCGAAGGTGCGCGAAAAAGCTTTCAGGACGGAAAAAAACCACGATTCCATGCCTTCGAGATCGTGGGATTCGATGCCGCCTGCGATGAGAGGTTCGAAGCATTTCTTTTCTATGGCCAGGAGCTCGAGGCGAAGACTGTATATCGCCACTTTCTTGTTCGTCATCCCGATATCGATGACGGCTAACGCTTTTTCCATGATGCCTCCGTTGCCGCGCCGGCCGCGCTTCAGTTGAGCATTACCTGGCCGCCGGTCACGGGCAATGCCTGGCCGGTTTCGTATTCCTGCTCCACGAGATAGTAAATGGCGCGCATAACGTCGGCGCCGGTGGTTCCGCGACCCATCGGAACCTTCGCTTCGTAGTAGGCTTTGACGTCGGCTATAGTTTTCGCGCCCGGAACCTTGCCCGATTGGAGGTACTGGACGAAGAGACCCTTGACCGGATCGGACCAGAGGGGACCATCGAAGAAATTGCCCGGACAGATGGCGTTCACCTTGATGCCGTACTGGACGAATTCGAGGGCGAAGCTCTGGATGAGTCCGATGGAACCGAATTTGGAGCCCGCGTAGGCGCCGTTCTTGTTGGAGCCCTGGAGACCCGATTTAGAGTTGATCTGGACAATGTCCGTCATCCAGCGGGGAGCAGCGCGCCACTGGCGGCGCAGGAGGCGGCCTCCGTGCTTAGCCATGAAGAAGAAGCCCGTGTAGTTGACGTCCGTGACGAAGCGGAAACTTTTTTCGTCCTGATCCAAGACGGAAGAGGCTTTTAGGACGCCGGCGTTCGAGACGATGAGGTCGAGGCCGCCGGTAGCGGCGGCTATCGTGTCGAACATGGCGGCGACCGAAGCTTCGTCGGTGACGTTGACGCCTACAGCCGAGGTCCTGGCTGAGCCGGCCGCGGCGTTCAGCTCATCCGAAAGGCTGGCGGCGCCCGGAAGATTGAGGTCGGCGATGAAGACATAGGCGCCGGAAGCCGCGAGGCCGCGGACGATTTCGGCGCCGAAGCCTTGGGCCCCGCCCGTGACGAGGGCGACCTTGCCCGCGACGACGGCGGCGCGGCCGAGGGCGGAATTGGCGGCGGCATCCGGCGCGGCGGCTTGGGAGGTCGCGCGGCCCGACGAAGCGGCGCCCGCGACCCCGGCGAGAGTAGTCGCTTCGAAAGAAAAAGCGTCATCGCCCAACTTTACCTCGACGATGGCCGGCAAGGATAGGCTCCGGCCGGCCGTCGCCTGGCCGAACGCGCGGGCGAGTTCGGCGGCGGCTTTCGCCTCGTCGAGAGCGCCGTCGGCGCCGAGGCAGGCCGGCGAGAGGTTCAGGACGATGGGCGATACGCCGCTTTTCTCTCTCGTCGATCGGGCGGGCGCGATGACGAGAGGAAGTCCCGTCGCGTCGAGAAAAAGACCCCTGACGAGGGGCGCGATGATGACATTGTTCAATGCGGTCATGGTTCATACCTTCCTTTGAGGAGGGATTCGGCCACCGAGACGGCGGGGACGCCGGAACGGCCTATGTCCCGGCCGGCCTTGGCGTAGAGGGCGATTCTTTCATCGAGGCCGGAAGCCGCGTAGGGATTGCCGGCGGCGAAGAGGCCCAGCGAAGGATCGACGGCGGCGAGGGCTTCATGGGCTACCATGGCCCAAGTCGAGGCATTGAGATGGGCGAATTCGGGCAGCCGCAGCTCGGGGCAGTTGAATGACTGCCGGGGCTGGTTGATGTCCACGCCCGATATTTCCATAAAACAAAACTCGCGGCAAAGGCTCCTGACGCGGGCCAGCTGCGCGGAACTGTTGCGCGGCGGCATGTAGGTTATGGCCAGGAAACCGATCTTCTTGAGCTCGGCGAATAGTTCGGGCAGGAAATCGTCCTCGAATTTTTCGGCTTTCTTGTCGCCCGTCGGAGACTCGCCGACGTCGCCCAGGTAGGCGTAGGCGGGGATGGCCCCAATGGACTTCGCGAATTCGACGGCCGTTTTGGCGTCGACGCATTCGTCCGTGGGCTGGATGAAGAAGCTGGGGAGATACTCGGCCTTGAGGATGCCGAGAAGATCGTACATGAGATAGGGGTTCGCCGCGTCTGATAGAGCGGCGCGAACCTTCGGTTTCAGAGCGAGGCCGAGTTTTGTCTCAAGGCCGGCGACGAGGCCTTCGCCGCGGTCAAATCCAGCGATGAGCGCTTCAGCCATGGCGGCAAGGAGATGGCGCTCGGTGACGGTCCCGCCTTCGGCGAACTTGGAGCGTCCCAGCACGTCGCGATCGAAATCGAAGGGATTGAGGCCGGCCGATACGAGAATGGCGTTGGCGCGCTCGGCCATCGCGGCCGTGCGGGCAAGGCGCCTTTTCCGTATGGGTTCGAGGAACTCGGCGACGCGGTGAGCGGCCTGGGCGGGCACGCCCTGGACAGTCATGTAGACGATGCCGGCGGAATCGGGGTTGTTTATCTTACGGCCCGCGAAGAAATCGGGAGCCCCTCCCCGGCCGCGTTCGGATTCGGCGTGCATGAAGACGCGAATCTCGAAGCCCGTCACCGAACCCATGCCGAGAATGGCGCAGGCTTCCCGCATTTCCGCGGCGCCCGCGAGGGAGTCGTGATCCACGGAGCCCGCCACGGAAAGCCCTGATTTCCAGGCGCCGAGAGCGGCGGCCGCGGGCGTGTAGGGACTGAAGCTGTAGATAGTGTGTATGTGATTATTCGACTCTTCGGCGACGACGTTGCGCGGCGCGGCGGCGGCAGCCGCGGCTTCTTTCGTGGCGGCCGCGGCAGAAGCCGCCGCCGCGGAAGCCGTGAATGCCTTCAGCGCCTCGAGGCGCCGTCCGGGGCTGGCTCCGGAATCGTTGATGTCGCCGTTCATCAAACGCCGAGGCGCGCCCTGCGCGCGAGTTCGCCATTCGTCTGCACCGTCGTGACCACATGATCCTTCAGAGGAAGGATCCGCTCGTGGATAGTGTCAAGGATCCATTCCTTCTGCGGGAAGAAAAGCGCTTCCTGCTCGGCCGCGGGCGTGATCCAGTTCCTCGAACCGACGACCGTGACGGGGGCGTCGAGGTAATCGAAGGCGAGGGTCTGCACGTTGGACGCCACCGTGTGGAGGAAGGAGCCTCTCTCGACGGCGTCGGAAGCGAGGATAAGCCTTCCTGTCTTCTTCACCGATTCGACGATGACGTTGTAGTTCAAGGGAGCGACGAAGCGAAGGTCGATGACCTCGGCGGAGAGCCCATACTTTTCCTCGAGCGTCTTCGCGACGTCCATGGCGCGGTATAAAGTGGCGCCCAACGTCACGATCGTGATGTCCTTGCCCTGCTTTCTGACCGCCGGCTCGCCCTCGGGGATTTCATAATAGCCTTCCGGCACGCCGTTGGGCTCGAACTGCTCGCCGATATCATAGAGAAGCTGGCTTTCAAAGAAAATGACGGGATCAGTGCCGCGCAACGCGAGATTCATCATGCCCTTGGCGTCGTAGGGTGTCGAGGGGAAGTAAGCCTTGAGCCCGGGGATGTGGGCCACGAGGGCGGCCCAGTCCTGGCTGTGCTGGGCGCCGTACTTGTTGCCGACGGAGACGCGCACGGTGAGGGGCATCTTGAGAATGCCCGCCGACATAGACTGCCACTTGGCGACCTGGTTGAAGATTTCGTCGCCGGCGCGGCCGAGGAAGTCGCAGTACATGAGCTCGACGATGGCGCGCCCGCCCGAAAGCGCGTAACCCACGCCGGCGCCTACGATGGCGCCCTCGGAAATGGAGGAATTGAAGAGCCTGTTGTAGGGAAGCGCCTCGGTGAGGCCGCGGTAGACGGCGAAGGCGCCGCCCCAATCGCGGTTTTCCTCGCCCCAGGCCGCGAGGGTGGGATCGATGGCGAAGCGATGCGCGATGGCTTCGAAGAGAGCGTCGCGATACTGGTACATCTTGTTCTTGGAGACAGGCTTGCCCTCGGCGTCGGTGGCCTTGCGGATTTTTCCAGCGATGGATTTCACGCGGGCATTCTCCGAGAGGGGCTGGAGGAACTCGGGCTCTCTTGAGTCGAACTTCTCGACCTTCTGGTTCGAGAACATCACGGATTCGATGAAGGCGCCGTCCACGCGCGGGCACTCGGCCTCGTTCGTGGAAAGCTTCAGGACGGCCGTCAATTTTTCATCGACGGCGGCGCGCAACGTCTCGACGTCGGATTTCGACATCACCTTGTTCTTGACGAGGTAGGCGGAGAAGTCCTCGATGGAGTCGTTCTTCTGCCAGAGCTCGACTTCGTCCTTCGTCCTGTAGCTGGAGGCGTCGGAGGGCGAGTGGCCGGAAATCCTGTAGGTTATGGTGTCGAGGAGGACGGGGCCGCGTCCCTCGAGGAGAATCTTCTTCTTGCGGGCGACGGCGTCGGCCACCGCGAGGGGATCGTAGCCGTCGACGCGTTCGGAGTGCATGGCGTCGGCGTTGACGCCCGCGCCCACCCTCGCGAGGACGCCGTAGCCCATGGTTTCGCCCAGGGTCTGACCGCCCATGCCGTAGAAGTTGTTGAAGAAATTGAAGAGGATGGGAGGAGCACCGCCGGCCGATTCGGGCCAGAGGGTCTTGTACTGGTCCATGGAGGCGAGGGTCATGGCTTCCCATACGGGACCGCAGCCCATGGAAGCGTCGCCGATGTTCGAGACGACGATGCCCGGTTTCTTGTTGATGCGCTTGTAGAGCGCGGAACCCGTCGCGATGTCGGCCGATCCGCCGACGATCGCGTTGTTCGGCATCGATCCGAAAGGCGCGAAGAAAGCGTGCATCGAGCCGCCCAGACCTCTCGTGAAGCCCGACTTGCGCGCGAAGATCTCGGCCATCGTGCCGAAGAGGATGAAGTTTTCGGCGAGGGAGGCGAGGTTGCCATAGGAAATGCGTTCGGCGAATCGGAGGGTCTCGCCGTCCAGGAATCCCTTCATGATGGATTCGAGGGATTTGGGATCGAGCTTGCGCGCCGCCGAAAAACATTTGGCGAGGATTTCGCCGTGGCTGCGGTGCGACCCGAAGATGAAGTCGTCCGGGTCGAGGGCGGCGGCCTGACCTACGGAGGCGGCTTCCTGTCCCATTGAAAGATGGGCGGGACCTTTATGGTTGTACTCGACGCCGTTCCAGGCTCCGGTCGTCTTGATCGAATTGAGCATGGACTCGAACTCCCTGATCGCGATCATGTCGTGGAGCATGGCGACGAGCCCGTCCTTTCCATAGGTCGCGATTTCGGTGGAAAAATTGCGCTTGTACTGGTTCATAGGAATCGAAGGGATTTTGAGGACTCCGCTTTTCCGCAGGTCCGCGGGATCTACTGTCATGGATTTAGGCATGGTTTGTCTCCTTATTTCATGGCCCAGGCGGCTTCGCGGATCGCTTCGGAAACCGTGGGATGGGGGAATACGAGCTGACGCAGGTCGCCTGTGGTCAATTCATTTTCTATGACGGCCGAGGCGCCCCAGATCGTCTCGGAGGCGTAGGCGCCGACGATGTGGACGCCGAGGATCTTTCCTGTCCGGGCGTCGGCCACGAGCTTGGCGGTACCGGGGGCGGCAAAGCCGTTCTCGGCGACGAAGCGTCCGGAGACGCGCAGGGGGACGGAGGATGTGACGACCGCAAGACCACGGCGCTCGGCTTCCTGCTGGGTGAGGCCGATGCCAGCCGCTTCGGGCATCGAATAGACGGCCCAGGGAACGGCGTCCCAGCGCATCGTCTCGCCTGAGCGCGCGGCTTCCTCGCCGCGGAGGATGTTAGCGCTGGCGATTTCGGCCATGCGGTAGGCCGTGTGCGCGAGGAGGCTTCGGCCGGTGACATCGCCGACGGCCCATACCTTCGGCAGGTTGGTGCGCATCCTGTCGTCCACGACGACGCCCTTGGGCGAGACGTCGAGACCGGCTTCCTTGGCTCCCCAGCCTTCGACGCTGGGCTTTCGGCCGACGGCCATGAGGACGAGATCGGCCTCCACAACGGCTTCAGCCGAGGCTGAAGCCGAGGCTTCGCTTCCGTCTTTCTTTCTATAGAAGACCGTCGCGCCTTCGATTTTTTCGACCTTGCAGCCGAGGTTGAAGGCGACGCTCTTCATGCCGCGGCGGAGGATGGGCGCCGCTTCCCTGTCCATGAAGGGTACGATCTCGTCGAGCATTTCGACGACCTCGACCTTCGAGCCAAGGGCTGAGAAGAGGCTGGCGAACTCGACGCCGATGACACCGCCACCGATGACGCAGAGACGCGCGGGCACTTCGGGGACAGAGAGAAGGCCGGTGGAATCCACGACGAGGGGGTTGCCCCGGCACCCGGGGATGGGCGGCATGACGGGAACAGAGCCCGTCGCGAGGATAATATGTTCAGTTTCGTATATTTTTTCGCCGATCTGGACCCTGCCCGAACCGACGAGGCGAGCTTCCGCCTTCACGACCTCGACGCCAAGCTTCTTCTCGGTGAGGCCGATGGCGCCTACGAGCTTCGTGACAACCTCGGTCTTCCATGCCTGCATGGCCTTCCAGTCGTAGCGGACGCTTTCGGCCGAGACGCCGAATTTGGCGCCCTCGAGAGCGTGGACGTAGAGTTTGGCCGAATTAAGGAGGGTCTTCGTGGGGATGCAGCCGACGTTGAGGCAGGTGCCCCCGAGGACGTCTTTCTCCGCAAGGAGGACTTTTTTCCCTTCGTGCGCCAGGCGTTCAGCGGCGAGATAGCCGCCGGGTCCGCCGCCGATGACGATGATGTCGAAATCTTTCATTTGTTCCTACCCTTGCTCACATGAGAGCGGCGAGCATGACGATGTCGATGTTCGCGATATAGTCGCTTAGATCCTTCAGATAGCGCGCCGCGTCGGCGCCGTCGACGACCCTGTGGTCCACGGTGAGGGAGAACCCGATGCGCATTTCGACGCCGGGACGGCCGTCGGGGCCAATCGTCGCGCGCGGCGCGATGTTGTCCACGCCCAGGATGCCGGTTTCGGGCTCGTTCAGGATGGGGGTGAAGCTCTCGATGCCGAAGGCGCCGAGGTTCGTCACCGTGAAAGTGGAGCCCGAAAGCAGGTCGGGGTTGGGCGAACCGTCGACGCAGGACTTGGCGAGGAGCTTCGACTGTTCGGAGAACTGGCGCAGGGAAAGCGAGCGAGCGTCCCTGATGACGGGGACCATGAGGCCGCGCGGCGTGTCCACGGCGAGGCCGAGGTGGACCAGCTCGTAGCTGCGCACGACACCGTCCACGACGTGGGCATTGAGTTTCGGATACTTGGCCAGGACGCGCGTGGCGGCGAAGGCCACCATGTCGCCGATGGTTATGCCCGAGAGGCCGAGCGCGGGATCGGAACTCTTGAGGCGGCCGCGCATGGAGAGAAGTTTGTCCGCGGGCGCGCTCGCGTTGAAGGTGAGCTGGGCGCTGGCCTGGAGGGAATGCATCATGCGGTCCGCGATGATCTTGCGGATGCTCTTGATGGGCGTGTCGGCGTAAGGGCCGGGGAAGGCAGCTTCGGCGGACGGCGCTTGGGGCGCGGTTTGCGCTTGGGGCGCGGCCGCCTGTGCCACCTGCGCTGTCTGGGAAACGGCGATGTCGGCGAGGGTCGCCCTGCCACCCAGTCCGGAGCCGGTCTTGGCGGCTTCATAGAGGCCGCGGAGAACGGAGATATCCCGCGTCGCCTCGGTCCGGGCGGCGGCCGTGAGGCCGGGCCCGGCGGCCACCACTGCTTCCACATCGCGTTCGATGACGCGTCCGCCGGGCCCGCTGCCGGCGCCAATCGCTTCGAGGACGACTCCCGCCGCACGCGCCGCGGCCTTGGCGCGCGGGCTGGCCGCCGCGTGGCCCCCCACCGCAACGGGTTGGGCCGCCGTAGCCGCCGTCGGAGCAGCCATCGGAGCCGCATTCGCTCCCGGCGCGGCTTTCCCAGCCGCAGCAGGAGCCTCAGCCTTCCCTGCCGCCGCCTCCGGAGCAGCCGCTGTCGGAGCCGCCGCCGGCGCGGCGCCGGCCACTCCCGCTATACCTTCGAACGATTCGCCGGCGGCGCCTATCACGGCGATGGCCTCGAGCACCGGCACGTCGTCGCCTTCGTTCCGGAGCCGCCGCAGCAGCAGGCCCTCCACCCCGGCGGGGACATCCATCGTGGCCTTGTCGGTCTCTATCTCGCAGAGGACGGTGTCGGCCTTGATGGCCTGTCCTTCCGTAACGTTCCATTTGACGATGATGCATGATTCCACGGTATTGCCGAGCTTCGGCATTACCACCACATGAGCCATAGTGCCTCCCTAAACGACGCGCAGGTCGAGCGCGTTCTCTTTCATCGCCGCGAGGGCGTCTCTGTCTATATTCGAATCGGTGATGATGCCGTCCACCTCCGAGAGGGAGAGGACGTTCACGAACCCCGATTTTCCGTACTTGGACGAATCCGCCACTAGCCAGGTCTCCTGGGCCCTGTTCCTCATCGCCTTGACGATCACCGACCCCTCCACGAGCTGGGTCGTCATCCCCCGGTCGACGCTGAAGCCGTCGGTGCCGACGAAGGCGAGCCGCACGTTGAACTCGTTGATGGCCCTGAGCGCCACAGGCCCCACAAGCGATTCGGTCTCCTTCATGAAGACGCCGCCGGTGAGGATGATGTTGAGCGAAGGGTTGAGCCGGGCGTAGGAGAAAACGAGGGTGGAATTGGTGACGATCTGGACGCCCCGCCTTCCGGTCAGGTAACGCACGATGAGGGCTGTCGTCGTGCCCGCCTCTATCATGATCCTGTCGTCGTCGTGTACGAACTCCGCGGCGGCGCGGGCAATCCTGTTCTTCTCCTCCACGTTGAGGCGCTGACGGTCGATGATGTCTTTATAGAAAGCCGGATAGGCGCCGCCGCGGGTTCTGTTGACGAAGCCTTTTTCTTCCAGGTTCTTGAGGTCGGAACGGATGGTGACGGCGGAGACATTGAGTTCGCGGGCGAGGTCGGCCACCGAAAGGGAACCCTCCTCAGCCATCTTGTCGAGTATGAACGATTCGCGCTCGTTCAGATCGAAATTCATCGGCGCCTCCGCAACGCTTATTTCGAAACCCTTGCTATTTAGTTTCGAAATACTTTCGTTTCTCTTATAGTATAGGGCGCGATAAATGAAAGATCAAGAGCCATTCCCTTCGGCGAGACTCGTTTTTCGGCTAGACGCTCTTCCGCTTCGCGAAGGCGGAAGGACTCGTCCCCGTCACCTTCCTGAAGGCCGCGACAAAGCGCGACATGGCGCCAAAACCGCACATGGCGCTCACCTGGCCTGGTTTCCAGCCCTCGCCCAGGAGGCGCTGGGCTTCGGCCACGCGCTTGTAGAGGATGTAATTATGGAGGGTGCTGCCCGTTTCCTTCTTGAATATCCGGCAGAGGTGGTACAGGCTGATGCCGCATTTCTGGCCGATCGTTTCCAACGAAAGATCCCCGGCGAGGTTGTCGTCGACATAGTCCAGAACCGAGGCGAGAGGTCCGCGCAGACCGGGGCCTCCTTCGCCTTCTTCGCCTCCATCGTCGGCGCCGAACACCCTATTGGTGAACATCAGGATTTCCAGAAAGGCGACGACCTTCCGCAGCTTGGCCTCGGGAGCGGCGCTCGCGCAAGCCTGACCCATTTTGTCGAAGAGCTTCATGATGTCCATGGACTGCTGTGCCGACAGCCTGCGGATATTTCCCTTCCCCTTGGGACGATCGACGAAGCAGGAAAGGAGATCGCAGCCGAAAACCTCGAAGGATCGCGCCAGATCCGGCCTGAAGAGCAGTTTCGCCCGTTCGAAGCGCTTGTTGGATCGGATATGGAGCTTATGGACTTCCCGATTGTTGAAGATGATCAGGCTGCCGGGCTCTGCCCCATGCATCTCGTTCTCGATAAACCAGGACACCTCGCCGGCCGCCACGAAAAACACCTCGAACTCTTCGTGGAGAAGGGGCAGATCGTTGAAAAGAGGCTTGTGTTCGCTGGGGAAATCGTTCTTCAGGGAAAAAAGGATTGAGTCATCGATGTTTTCACTATCGAAAGAGGACAAGCTTACCTCTCATTCGCGCGCTTTATGACGCCGGGTTTCATAATAACAGATTAGCCGAAGTTTTGGCCACAAAAAGGTGAAATTAATAAAAGCAATTAATGATACATTAAAAGAGCAATTTTCGATATTTTTCTATTGTAGTCCCCCAAATAGACGGTTAAAATTCCATGACTGCCTTTTGAGCCATGCGCCTCGCCTTTCGGCGGCGCTAAAAGAACCTTATTGGAGAAGCGAATGTCGAAAAGAATCGGGATCGCGGTATTATGCGTGCTCCTCATGTTATCGAGTTGCACCACCGTAAAGCAGGAAGGATTGTTCAACCCCGGGACCTATACGGGATCGGCGGAAGGGAAGAACGGGCCGGTGACGGTCGAGGTAAAGGTCGACAAAGACTCGATCCTCAATATCGCCGTGACGGAGCATCATGAAACGGCTGGGCTCTCGGACAACGCCCTGAAGTTCGTGCCCCAGGAAATCGTAAAGGAACAAAGCCTCGACGTGGACACGGTCTCCGGAGCCACCATCGTCAGCCAGGCCATCATCGACGCGTCCGCCGAGGCGCTGGCCAAGGCGGGAGCCACGCCCGAGAAACTCAAGGCGGTCGCGAAGGCCGCGGAAGCCCAGGCCGCCGCGCCGGCTCATCTCATGAAACCGGGCGTCTATTACGGCGAAGCCTACGGCAAGTGGCCTAAGGACAGCAACGAGGGCGGCCGTTTCCTTTCACCCAAAGTAATCAAGCCGATCAAGGTCGAAGTGACCGTGGACGAAAAGAAGATCCTGAACGTCGCCGTTCTCTCCTGCGACGATACGCCAGGCTTCAAGGAATCGGCCATCAACCAGGTGCCCAAGGCCATCGTCGATTACCAGAGCATCGGCGTGGACGCCGTCTCGGGTTCCACCCTCACCAGCATGGGCATCATCGCGGCGACCACCCAGGCCCTCGAACAGGCGGGCGCCGATCTCCTGGCCTTCAACGCGAAGCAGCCGAAGGTCAACGCCTCCGTCGAGTACACGACCGACGTCGTTGTCGTCGGCGCTGGCGCCTCCGGCTCCGCCGCGGCCCTCGCCGCCGTCGAAAAAGGCTCCAAAGTCATCGTCATCGAGAAGACCGGCCAGGTAGGCGGAATGGGCGGCCTCTCCACCGGCTTCATCGGCGTCGGAAGCGAGCAGGCCAAAAAAGCGGGAAGCACCAAGACCGTCCAGGATGTATTCAAGGAGATGATGGACTACACGAGCTGGACCGCCAACTCCTCCCTCGTGAAGGCCATTCTGGAAAAATCGGGCAGCACCGCCGACTGGCTCCAGGCCCATGGCTACAAGATGACCCTGCAGAAGGGTTCCTATACCCACGACACCGGCAAGGGCAACGCCAAGATCCAGACCCTCTACGATAAGTACATCATCCCCGGCGGCGGCCAGCTTCTCCTCCAGACGAGGGCAGAGGAACTCATCATGGACGGTAACAAGGTCGTCGGCGTCAAGGCGGTGAAGAGCGATGGTACGAAAGTGACCGTCCGCGCCGCGTCGGTCGTCATCGCCACGGGCGGTTTCGGCGGCAACAAGGAAATGCTGAAGAAATATACCCACAGCGACAATTACTACCTGAGCGGGAATTCCTCGAACGAGGGCGACGGCATCAACATGGCCCTAGGCGCGGGAGCCGGCTTGAGCCCCGAAATCCAACCCCATCTCACCGAATTCGCGGCCAGCACGACCCTGGACTTCAACAGCTATTTCATGAAGTACATGAATTACGGCGGCCTCCTCCAGGTCAACATGGAAGGCAAGCGTTTCATGGACGAGGGCATCTGCGCGAGCCAGCCTCTCGCCAAGGGCGCCTCGGCCATCCGCACCGCGGGCTCATTCTTCGTCATTTTCGATCAGGCCACCCTGGACACCCTCGAAACCAAGGGTTACCCGGGCATCGTCGGAGCGGAAAAGACCGCCGAACTCATGAAGAGCATTGGCTGGCGATCGCGCGCCATAGTCCCCTTCACGACGATCAAGATGGAAATGCAGCAGGCCCTCGACGCTGGCGTCGCGTTCAAGGCCGACAGCTTCCAGGAGCTGGAGAAGGCGGCGGGATTCGCCCAGGGCGAGTTCACCTCGACGATGAGCCGCTATCTCGCGGCCGTGGATCAGAAGAAGGACGAGGAGTTCTACAAGGACCCGGTCTGGCTCACGCCCATAGCGAAAGGTCCTTACTACGCGCTACGCATGGAGCCGGCGATTTTCGGAACCATCGGCGGAATCCGAATCAACGAGCGCATCGAGGCGCTCAACGAGCAGAACAAGGTTATTCCTGGCCTCTATGTCGCCGGCCAGGACGGCGGCGGAATGTACGGTTATCCCTACTACGAGATCGTGGGCGTCACCCAGGGCTACGCTTACAACTCAGGCAGGATCGCCGGCGAGAACGCCTCGAGCTTCGCGGGAACCCGCTGAGAACTTCGCTCCGCTTGCATTAAACTTAGAAAAAGGGACTGTCCGGGAACGGGCAGTCCCTTTTTTCATTCAGATCGATACCGGAAAGCGGTATATTTGTTTCTGACGATGACGTCCCATTTTTGTTCTGGGAATTCCGGAGGTACATAGAATGAAGAAATCAATAATGGTCGCTCTCCTCGCATTGGCCGTTTTCGCCGTCGGGGCTCAGACCGCGCCCCAAACGCTGCCCCAGACGCCGACCGTCAGGGTCACCGGCGAAGCCATCGCGAGCGTCGAAGCGGACATGGCCCTCCTGAATCTCGCCATCGTCCAGCAGGCCAAGACATCCCTCGTGGCGCGGGAGGCGGTGATGACCTCGGCCGACAAGGTCATAAGCGCGCTCCTGGCCCTCGGCATCGAGAAAAAGATGATACGGACAAGCAACTTCCGCATTTCACCCGTCTACGACGAACGCCCCACCAAGCAGAACCTCATCATCGGGTATAAGGGCGAGACGGGCGTGACGGTGACGCTGGAAGACACGGAACTCGTGGCGCAGGCCGTGGAGTCGGCGGTAAGCGCCGGGGCCAACGAGATACGCGGCCTGGATTACCGCAAGAAGAACGAAGATGTCCTTCGCGTCGAAACGCTGAAAAAAGCCGTCGCCAATGCCGCGTTGAAGGCTCAGGCCATGGCTGAGACGCTCGGGAGAAAGCTGGGCAAGGCCATCAGCGTCGAAGAGCAAGGTTATTCCATGCGCGCGCCCGACTCGAGGCTCTATCTCGCCAAATCGATGGGCGCGGGCGACCAGGAAGCTTTTTCCCCGGGCAGCATCGAGGTGAACGCCTCGGTGGTCGTCGTCTTCGAGATGGAGTGAGGCCGAGCCGCGCGAAATGCGTCGCACAAAAACGGGAAATAATGGTATAGTAGGGTAATGCCCAGAAATCCTGAACTGATGCGCCACAATATCGCGGAGATGGCCCGCGCCCTCGAAGGCGCCGACGCGGCCCTCATCGAAGAATTCCTCTATTCGCTCCTCACCCCGGCCGAAGCCGACGAAATGGCCAAGCGTTGGGCCCTCGTCAAGGAACTGTCGACCGGTATGCCCCAGCGCAAGATAGCCGAAGAGCTTGGCCTTTCCCTCTGCAAGATCACACGCGGCTCGCGCGAACTCAAGAAACAGGGCTCCGCCTTCAAGGCGCTGCTCGAGCGGCTGGATACCAAGAAATAGCCTTAGGGATCTACGCATAGGCTTGCCCTGCAATCTTTTCAGATATATCGCTCTGAAAGGCAGGTACTAATTTGGATTCAATGTGGTTTTCCAAATCAATTGAAAACGCTATCCGAGAGCTTGATGTTGATGCGTCACGCGGACTCTCCGACAAAGAAGCTGAAATCAGGCTGGAAAGATATGGCAAAAACCTGCTCACCGCAAAAAAGGCCAAGAGCTTTTTTAGGCTTTTTCTGGAACAACTTCAGGACTGGCTGATCTACATCCTTCTGGCTGCTGTTGTAGTCACCCTTTTTTTGGGTGAATATTTAGATGCGACTATTATAATCATTGTGGTCATCGTCAATGCCATGCTCGGCGTAATTCAGGAAGTCAACGCCGGCAAGGCCATCGAGGCTCTCCGGAAAATATCAAAACCAAAAGCATTAGTGCGCAGAAATGATGAAGTCACTGAGATTTATTCCAGTAAAATTGTACCAGGCGATATTCTGATTCTTGATGCCGGGAGGTTTATCGCGGCAGATATCCGTTTGATCGAATCGGCCAATCTTCAAGTGGAAGAATCCGCGCTGACCGGGGAATCCGTCCCTTCCGAAAAAGACGCTTCACAGCTCTGCAATGATTCAAAAACCTCACTGGGCGATCGTTCAAACATGGCTTTTATGTCAACGCACGTAACCAGGGGCAGAGGCGTCGGGCTCGTGGTCGCGACCGGAATGGATACCGAAATCGGGAAAATCGCCAACCTGATCAATGCTGAAGCAAGTTCGAAAACTCCCCTTGAAATCCGGCTGGACAAACTGGGTAAGACACTGGGTTTGTTCGCTGTTGGCATCTGCGTCCTGATTTTCGTGATTTCCATGCTCCAGGGCCGGAATACGACCGCTATGTTCCTGATGTCAGTTTCGCTGGCGGTGGCCGCCATTCCTGAAGGTCTTGCGGCAATTGTGGCAGTTGTCCTCTCGATTGGCGTAACCAGTATGTCGAAAAGAAATGCGATCATTAAAAAATTGCCCGCGGTCGAAACACTCGGATCGGTCAATATCATTTGCTCAGATAAAACGGGCACTCTGACACAAAATAAAATGACTGTCACGAGCTATTTCACCTTGGCGGGCCAGGCAGCCATTGAGCACGATCAAAAAAACGCAGCCACGGAAGACGTGCTGCTGCTCGCCAAAGCCATGATTCTCTGCTCCGATGCGACCTATGAAGATGGGCATGGATCGGGCGACCCGACCGAGATCGCCCTGCTGGTATTGGGGGATCGGCTTGGGCTGAACAGAAAAACCCTGCTGTCTGAAAACAAGCGAATCGACGAGTTTTCTTTCGATTCTGACCGCAAATTGATGTCCACACTGAACGAAGAAAATGGGAAACTCACTGTTTACACCAAAGGAGCTGTCGGGAATCTGCTCAAAGTTTCGACCAAGATTCTTGAAAATGGGAAAGTCATTCCGATTACCGAAGCTCATAAAGCATTGATTCGCCAGGCAATGGATGCCATGACCATCCAGGCGCTCCGAACATTGGGGGTAGCATATAGACCAGTACGTTCGGTCATCGGTCCAGCCGAAATGGAGAAAGACCTTATCTTTATCGGATTTGTCGGCATGATCGACCCCCCACGGACTGAGGTGAAAGCCGCTATCGAAACCGCGAAACGCGCCGGAATCACGACCATCATGATCACCGGAGATCATAAAAACACCGCGTTCGCCATCGCCAAGGAACTTGGAATAGCCGACAACATCGGGCAGGCCATTACCGGAAGCGAGATGGACGAATTTTCATCCGAAGAACTGGCCCGAAGAATTACCGAATACAGAATTTTTGCCCGGGTTTCCCCCGAACATAAAGTGAATATCATCCATGCGTTGAAGTCACAGGAGAACATTGTCTCCATGACCGGTGATGGCGTCAATGATGCCCCTTCATTGACGACTGCCGATATCGGTGTGGCCATGGGCATTACCGGCACCGATGTGGCCAAAGGGGCGGCAGACATGATTCTGGCCGATGACAACTTCGCCACTATCGTATCAGCCATCGAGCAAGGCCGGAATATTTACGGCAATATCAAAAAATCGGTTACCTTTTTGATCACCTGTAATCTCAGCGAAGTATTGACCGTGTTCGTCTCTCTCCTTCTGGGTTGGGAAGCGCCGTTGATAGCCACCCAATTGCTGTTGATCAATCTGATCACTGACTCTTTCCCGGCGGTAGCCTTGGGTATGGATCCCGGAAGCCCGGATGTAATGAAAGAAAAACCCCGCGGCGCCAATGAGAGTTTCTTTTCCGGCGGCGCGGCGCTGCATATGATACTTGGCGGAGTATTGATTGCGGCATTGACTGTCCTGGGGTACTGGCTTGGATATTATGAACACGGCTATAGTCCATTTGACCATTCGGTTCCCGTTTCTACCATCGAATATGCCAGAACAATGGCTTTTTTAGTCTTGGTCATGTGCCAGTTATTCTACGCTTCAGCGGTCAGGAATAGCTCAAAATCAATTTTCAAGATAGGCCTTTTTTCGAATATATACCTTACCGGCGCGGTTTTACTGGGTATATTTCTTCAATTAATAGTGATTATAATCCCGGTCCTGCAGCGTTCTTTCCATTTGCGGATGCTCGATCTGAGAGCTTGGCTCATCGCAATTGCTCTAGGTTTGGTTCCTCTCCTATTCAATGAGGTTTTCAAACTATGCATCATGGCGGGCAAAAGAAAGAAGCGAAAAACATTGGCGGAATGAATGCTTCCTTATTTCTTCCGCCTCGTTCACGGCCAGAAGAGGAGTACCGAATATGGCCGTAAACGAGGCGATAGGTTCAGACCGACGCGAGCCCAAGCTGCAGGTCATCGATGATGTCCCCGACATTCTCGATGCCGATGGACAGGCGCACCAGGTCGGGCGTCACGCCCGAGTCGATTTGCTGCTCGTCGGTGAGCTGCGAGTGGGTCGTGCTTCCCGGGTGGATCGCGAGGCTCTTGGCGTCGCCGACGTTCGCCAGGTGCGAAAAGAGCTTGAGCGATTCGATGAACTTCTGGCCCGCCGGCCTTCCTCCCTTTACGCCAAACACGACCATGCCGCCCGCTCCCTTCGGCAGGAGTTTTTGGGCGAGCGCGTAGGAGGCGTCGCCCTCGAGGCCGGGATAGCGCACCCAGGCGACCTTGGGGTGGTTCTTGAGGAATTTCGCGACGGCGAGGGCGTTCTCGACGTGCCTCGGCATGCGGACATGGAGGGTTTCGATGCCCTGGAGGAAGATCCAGGCGTTGTCCGGCGAAAGGCAGGCGCCGAGGTTGCGCAGGGGCACCGTCCTGAAGCGCAGCGCGAAGGCGATCTTCCTGAGTTCCGGAGGAAGGTCGATGGCCCAGCGGAGACCGTGGTAGTTCTTGTCGGGGCTGTTGAATAGGGTGAACTTGGGGTCGGACCAGTCGAAGGTACCAGCGTCCGTCGCTATGCCGCCTATCGCCGTGCCGTGTCCGCCCAGCCATTTGGTGAGGGAGTTGATGACGATGTCGGCGCCGTGTTCAATGGTCTTCAATAGATAGGGCGTGGTGAAGGTGGCGTCCACGACCAGGGGCAGATGATGCTTTTTCGCGATCGCCGATATGGCGTCGATGTCCGCGAGGTCGAGCACGGGATTGCCTATCGTCTCGATATAGAGAAGCCGGGTTTTTTCGTTGATGGCCGCCTCGAAGGAGGCGGGTTCGAGGACATTCGCGAACCTTGTGACGATCCCCAGGTCGGGGAGGATGGCGTCGAACATGGTGTAGGTGCCGCCGTAGAGATTGGTGGCAGACACTATTTCGTCGCCCGCTTTCGCGATGGTAACGACCGTGTTGAAGATAGCCGCGGTTCCCGAGGCGACCGCCACCGAAGCGGCGCCGCCCTCAAGCTGACTCACCCTCGCCTCGAGGACATCGTTGGTAGGATTGCCCATTCGTGAATAGATGTTTCCCGACTCCTTGAGTCCAAAGAGGTTGGCCGCGTGTTCGGCGCTCTTGAAGACGAAGGAAGAAGTCCGGTAGACGGGAACGCCGCGGGAGAGGGTTGTCGGGTCGGGGCTATGTCCGGCTTGGACGGCTATCGTTTCGAAAGAAGGTTTTCTGTTTTCGGCCATGGAAGTTTCCTTGCGCGCCGCGAGGGCGCGGGAGAGATCGCGGCGGCCCTTTGGGCCGCCGCCTGGAATATGCCCCGTCCGCTTCCGGCGTCGCGACGCGCGCCATGAGCCGGTCGGGGCCCTGTCATGCTGCATATCATGCCCAGCCTGCCGTCTCTCTCGCTCAATGCCTTCCTCCTCGAGGGAGATTTATCGCCGCGAGATCGTAGGGGGTTTCCTGGTACACGCAGTAGTTGAGCCAGTTGGCGTAGAGAAGGTGGGCGTGGGAGCGCCAGGTAACGAGAGGCTCGCGCTTCGGGTCGCCGTCAGGGAAATAGTTGACGGGCACCTTTATGGACAGTCCCTTCGCCACGTCGCGGTCATATTCGGCCTTGAGGGTCAGCCGATCGTACTCGGGGTGGCCAGTGACGAAGACGCGGCGCCCGTCGCGCGAGGCCGCGAGGTAGACGCCCGCTTCCTCGGAAGTGGCGAGGAGCTTGAGGTCGGGAACGACAGCGATTTCATCGGCGTCGACCTCGGTGTACCGGGAGTGCGGGGCGTAGAATTCCTCGTCGAAGCCTCTGAGAAGGGGCTCCCTAGCATCGAGGGTCCTGTGCCGATAGAGACCGAACATTTTTTCAGGAAGGGGCCGCTTGTCGATGCCGTAGTGGTGGTGCAGCCCCGCCTGGGCTCCCCAGCAGATGTGGAGGGTGGACCAGACGTTGGTCGTGGACCAGTCCATGAGGCGGACGAGTTCGGGCCAGTAGTCCACTTCCTCGAAGGGAATGGTCTCGACCGGGGCGCCGGTGATCACGAGGCCGTCGAAACGTTCCTCAAGGATTTCGTCCAGGGGTTCGTAGAAGGCGTCCAGGTGCTCGATGGGGGTATTGGCCGACTCGTGAGTCGCCATGCGGATGAAGCGTATGTCAGTCTGGAGCGGCGAATTGCCCAAAAGGCGCAGTATTTGGGTTTCGGTGACTATCTTGGTGGGCATGAGATTGAGGACGGCGATCCTGAGCTCGCGGATATCCTGGTGGAAGGCGCGCTCCTTCGTCATCACGAAAATGTTTTCTTCTTCGAGTTGTCGCGCGGCGGGAAGATCGTCTGGAATTCTTACGGGCATAGGGCCTCCGGTCGCGCCTCCGTGGCGCGAAACGCCGCGGCCTCCCTTGGGGCCGCCTAGAAACCGCCCCGTCCGTACCTTGCGTCGCGACGCGCGCAAGAAGCAGGCCGGGGCTTTTTCATTTCACATATCATACCCACGCGACCGTCTCTTTCGCTCATGGACGCTATTCCTCCAATGGAATGGCCAAGGGGCCGCGATGATCCGCGCTATCCCCAGCCGCTTCAAGATTGTGTTACTATGCATAACCACAAATGAACTGTCAATACGCGATTCCCGCGTCGGACGGATGCCTGGTCCCGCTTCATCGAGTCCCGCTTCGCCTGGTCGCGCTTCGCTTGACCCCTCGACGGTCGCGTGCTAGGATCGGCGAAATCTTATGAGTGTAAATTCCTATGCCACCGCGAAAAAGCGGAACATTTCCTCCCGTTCGAGCATTCTCGAGGCCCTCGCGTCAGGTCGATGCGTATCCATCGAGGTGGTCCCGCCGCCCCGCGGAGGCGATCTGGAATCGATCATGGCGGCCGTGGAGACCATCACGCCGCACGATCCCTCCTTCATTTCGGTGACAGACCACCCGGGCGGGAAGGCCTGGGCCGATTCGACGGATGGGCCGCGGCGGGTAGCCTTGCGGACGAAGCCGGGCACCTTGGGAACTGCCGTGGCGCTGCGGGACGCCTTCGGTCTGACGACCGTGCCCCACATCGTCGGGGGGATGGCCGACAGGCTCGACGTCGAGGACCTTCTCATAGACCTCCACTACGCCAACTTCCGCGATCTTTTCGTCGTGATGGGCGACGATCGCTTCACTCCGGCAGGCCAGGCTTCCATACGGAATTCCCCCGCGGGCGGAGGCTCAGGCGAAGAGGGCTACGCCCACGCCTCGGACCTCGTGGCGCACATTTCCAGGCTGAACTCGGGCGAATACACGCCGCCGGCAGAGGGCAAGCCCACTGCTTTCACCATGGGCGTCGCCGCCTATCCCCAGAAACATTTCGCCGCCCCGAACCTCGAGGCCGATATCGAGCACCTGGCGGAAAAGATAACCGCGGGCGCTAGTTTCGCCATCACGCAGATGGTCTTCGAGGCAAAGCCTTACATCGAGCTCGTGCGGCGCCTCCGCGAAAGGGGCATCGACGCGCCCGTCCTGCCCGGCATAAAGCCGCTTTTCAAGGCTTCGAGCCTGGACATGATCCCGCGCACCTTCTTCGTCGACCTCCCGCGGGGATTGGTGAGCGCACTCAGGGAGGCCAGAAGTCCCGAGGAGGAAAAGGCCGCGGGCATAGCCTGGACGGTAAGACTCTGCCGGGAACTTCTCGACGCCGGGGCTCCCGGCCTGCACTTTTTCACGATGGGGCGCGGCGCCGGAACGCGGTGGATCCTCGACGCCCTTTTCGGGCCGAAAGGCGGCGCGTCGTGAGCGGCGCCGTCTCCGATGGCGCCGCTCACGACGCGCGCCTCAAGTCGATGTTCGGTGACAGGCTGACCCTGGCCGACGGTTCGACGGGCACGGCCCTCGAAGCCTTCGCGCCCGAAGTCGCCGCGGGAGGGCGCCTGGCCCTCGTTCCCCTGGAGCGCCCCGAGATTCTGGAAGCGCTGCACAAGGCATATTTCGACGCGGGTTCGGACCTTGTCGAGACGGCCACTTTCTCGGCCAGCGCGCGCGACCTCGAGCCTTACGCCGAGGATTGGCATGGCGGCGCTGAAGGCTGGCATAGCGGCGCGGAGGCGCTTTCATACGCCGTGAATATGGCGGCTGCCGGCCTCGCGGCGAAGGCCGCGCGAAATACTTATACAGGGGCGCGACGCCGCCTCGTGGCGGGGTCTATGGGACCGGGCGACGCGCCGCCTTCCCTGGGCTCATCCACCTACGCCGAGCTTCTCGCTTCCTATCTCCCCCAGGCACGCGGCCTCGCGGACGGAGGCGCCGATCTGGCCATCATCGAGACTTGCCAGGACCCCCTCCAGATCAAGGCGGCCATCGCGGCGCTCCGAAACCCAAAAGGCGGACACGGGCTTCCCTTCATCGTCTCCGCCACCGTGGACGGGCGGGGAAGGATGCTGACCGGGACCGACATCGCCGCCTTCGTCGCCATCGTCTCGCCCTTCGCGCCGCTCGCCCTAGGCCTCAACTGCTCGGGCGGTCCCGACGAACTCGAAAGTCCCCTCGAGGAGCTCGCGGCCCTCTCCCCCTTCCCTGTCTGCTTCATGCCCAACGCCGGCCTGCCCTGCTCGGTGAACGGCTGCACCTCCTACCCCTTCGGTCCCGAAATTTTCGCGCAAAAAGTCGAGGCCCTTGCCAGGCGCTTCGGGCTCGCCATCGTCGGCGGCTGCTGCGGCACAAGCCCGGCCCATATAGCGGCACTCCACGCTCGCCTCGGCGACAGGCCGCGGGCTTCGACGAGACCGGCTCCAATACCGGCGCTCTCCTCGCTCTACAGGGCGCGGGGCATCGGTCCCGGTCTCTTCAAGATCGGCGAAAGGGCCAATTCCGCCGGCTCGGCGGCTTTCGCCGCCCTCCTGGACGCCGAGAACTTCGAGGGCATGGCGGACAAGGCCCTGGCGCAGGAGGCGAGCGGCGCCGCGGCCATCGACCTCCATCTCTCCCGTCCGGGAAGGGACGAGGCAGCCGACCTGGAGCGTCTCGTCTCGCTCATCGCCCCGAGGGCACAGTCAGCGCTTTGTCTCGATTCAGGCGATCCCGAGGTTCTGGCGCGAGCCTTGCCTTTCGTCGGCGGCCGCCCCTTGCTCAACTCGACGAGCCTCGAGGACCCCGAGCGGGCCCGGCGCGTCTTCGCCCTGGCCGCGGAGTTCGGCGGCGCCGTCGTATGTCTGGCCATGGACAGCGCCGGGCCCGCGCGCTCCGTCGCCGAAAAGACGCGCATTTGCCGCTCCCTCTACGACATTGCCACGACGGAGTTCGGCCTTCAGCCGCAGGCCCTGCTCTTCGACCCGCTCACCTTCACGATCGCGGCCGGAGGCGACGCGGCGACCACCATCGAGGCGATCGGCGCGATAAAGGAGGCCTGTCCGGGATCGCTCACCGTCCTCGGGGTGGGCAACGTGTCCTACGGGCTGCCCAAGGCCGCGCGCTCGGCGGTGACTTCCCTTTTCGTGGAAGCGGCCGTCCGCGCCGGCCTCGACGCGGCCATCTTGGACACAGGCGGCATCCCGGCGCCCGAATCCATCGACCCCGAACTGCGCGCCGCCGCCCTTCGCGCCCTCGGTTTCGAGGACTCCAGCGTCGCGGGTTCAACACCCGGCGCGAGCGCGTCGGGGGACAGGCTGGACGATCTCCTGGCCTGGGCCGCGAACAGGAGAAAGGACGCAAACGGGAGCGCCCAAAGACCTCCGGCCGCCGGCGCGTCGGGATCGACTGCGCCGACGGAGCTGCCCGCGTCGGCGGCGCCCGAGCTTGCGCAGGATCCCGCAATCGCGCTCGCCGCCGCCCTGTCGCGGGGCGACGCGACGCGTGCGGAAATGGAGGGAAAGCGGCTAGCCGAATCGGAAGGCGCGGCTCGCCTCGCGTCCGCCGTGACGGCTTCCATGGCCGAATCGGGCAGGCTCTGGAACGAAGGCCTTCTCTCCCTTCCTCTCGTCCTCCGCTCAGCGGAAGCGGCGCGCCGCGCGCTTTCCGCCATAACCGCGGCATCGGCCTCGACCAGCAAGGGCACGGTCGTCATGGCGACCGTCAAGGGCGATCTCCACGACATCGGCAAGAACATAGTTTCGGCCATCCTAGGCTGCTCGGGCTGGCGCGTCATCGACCTGGGCACGAACGTGCCGGCTTCGGCCATCGTGGAAGCGGTCTTCGGCAATGGCGCCGTGGCCGTCGGCCTTTCGGGCCTGCTCACCCGCTCCCTCTCGGAAATGAAGGCCAGCTGCGAGGCGCTCCAGAGCGCCGGCTCCCTGAGCCTCGTCCTCTGCGGAGGCGCTGCCGTCGATCCCTCCTTCGTGTCCCGCGAAGTCGAACCCAAGCATCCCGGCCTTGTGCTCGCATGTGCCGACGCCTTCGCCGCGGCGAAAGCCCTGGATGAATTCCTGGACTCGAAAAAAGCGACCAAAACCGCACCGAGCTCAAGAGCCGAGAAAACCGACGACGAGCGGAAAAATCCCGTCTCAAGCCCGCGCGAAAGCGCCCCCATCGCGCCCAAGACCAGCCCTGCGTTCGAGCTACCCTTCCAAGGCGCCTCGGGCGCGATCCCTATCCCCTTCGACGAAATTCTCTCCCGCCTGGAACGCAAGGTGCTCTTCTTTTCCCGTTGGGGCTACCGCCGCGAAGAGTACGCCGAGGCAGAACGCGAGCTTGAACGCCTTCTCCCCGCGGCCGGGAATCTCGCGGAACCGAAAGCCATCTACGGTTATTTTTATTGCCGACACGATGGCGAAACCAGTCTCGCCGTCCAGACCACCAGCCAGGATACACCCTGGGTGCTGCCCTTTCCCGCCGAGCGCGGCGGACAGGGCAGGTCCCTGGCTTCCTATTTCTCGCCCGAGAAAGACGCGATCGCCTTCTTCGCCGCGACAGCCGGACCTGGAATAGCCCGCGCGGCCCGCACGCTGAAAGAGGAAGGAAGGTTAGAGGAGTATTGGCGTCTTCACGGCCTCGGTTCGGCCATCGCGGAGGCGGCCGCGCAGTGGGTCCACGACAGGATAGCGGCTGAAATAGCCGCGGCTGGCGCGCCTACGAAGGGAAAGCGCTATTCTTTCGGTTTTCCCGCCTGTCCCGGTACCGAGTACCAGGACGCCCTCCTTGATATTCTCGACGCCTCTCGCATCGGCCTTCGCGCCACCGAGGGCCATCAACTCGATCCCGAGCACTCGGTCACGGCCTTTGTCATAGCCCGCCCCGACGCGGTCTATTTCGACGCTTGATCGCGAGATAAAAAAGGAAGGTTTAGCGAGGAATTGCCGCAGTAAGCGGCGCCAGTCCAAAGCAGTTAACAGTAGTCAGCAGCAGGAACTCGTCGAATCGCAGCATGAACCGCCGCCGCAGTCGGGCGCCGTTCCGCGCAGTTTCCCGATGATGATGGCTCCCGCGCAGCCGACACCGGCCTTCACCGACAGGGCTCCCACAAGGCAATTGCGCGCGCAGGCCCCGCATTCCATGCAGGTTTCGCGCGACGCGATCAGGGCTTTCCCCAATTCGATCCGGAATACCGCGTGCGGGCACACATCCACGCAAGCTCCGCAGCCGATGCAGGTTTCGCCGTCCAGGCTGAGCGTTTCGCCGTTTTTCATATAGGTCAGGGTCATTTTTTCTCCTACAAACCGAAGAGCCGCGAGGCGCCGGCCGCCACAAGCCCCAGGGCGAGCGACGAGACCATAGGCCAAAAACTCCTGTCCACTTCCAGGAGGGCTCCCGGCTGGCAGGTGTAGGTCGAAGCTCCCGTGAAGTTCATGGCGAGAAAAGCGACGACCGGCGTCGCGACAAGGATTCCCCCAACCGCGGCCAGAACTGGTATATGGAAGATAAAGGCGCATGACAGGGCCCAGGCCGCCCCCAGCGCGGCGCCCTTTACCACGAAAGCCCTCGATGGAAGCCAGGGAAGCAGTGCAGGGAAAATCATCGTTCCCATCGGAATGCTGCCGAGAAGGAGGATAGCGGCGGGGATCGCCCGCGCCAGCCAGCCCCGCGCGGGAAGGGCGAAAACGGCGGCCAGCGCCAAGGCCGCGGGAATTATCGGCCAGGAATGGGCAATTTCCACGGGAGCGACGGCCATGCGATCCCGGAAATTGAAGGTGACCTTGCTCATGGCGGCGCTCTTGACGCGGCCAGCGGCCAGCCATGCCTGTATGTCAGCGGCGCGCACCGGGCCCCATTCGACGCGGAAGCCGGATTTCTTCAGCACTTCGGGAGCCGAGACGCCCGGCGCCCCGAGCTGTGGCAGTATGAGGCCGCGATGCGAGACGAGATCGGCCAACTTCACTTTTGCGATCCGCGACACAAGCTCCGCCGTCCCGAAGGATCCTTTGCCGGCCGCGCACCAGAGATTGATGCCCTTGGTGTCGAGGACGAGAATCCAGCCGTCCAGCCCCGCGAGATTCGAGCGAAGCGCGTCGAAACTCAGTTTATAGTTGGCGCTGACGAACACAGGCGAATCTTTGGTCGGATTGCCCACGGCGTAGATGCCCGGCAGAACGCTGTAGCGCATCCGGCCGACGCCCCATCGCGCCTTGAGCCCGCCCAGCCTGTCGCCTTTGTCCAGGCTCGTCGCCGCGACCGGTATCGTCCTGTCGCCATACACCATAAAGCGCTTCACCCAAGACTTCTTGAGCCCTTCCAGGACGACGAATCCCGCCTGGGCCTCGGCCTTCGCGTCGCGTTTCAGAAGCAGGCTCATCGTTCGGCCGCCCCGGATTCCCGGCAGCAGCCACCCGATCCGTTCAAAGCGCCCGATCCCTCCAAGAGCCGCCAGGCTCGCATGGTCTTGGAGAACAAAGGGAGTGCGGCCATAAGCATATTTTTTTCGCCCGCAGGAAGCGACGCGAGGAGTCCATCATAATAGCGGTCGCAGAGATTATTGATAGAATCGGCCTTCTCCCGCCCTAAAACGGTGAGGCGGACAAGCTGGCGCCTGCGGTTGTCGGGATCTTCCCTTCTCTCCAGAATTCCCGCCCTGACAAGACCGTCCACCGTGCGGGAAAGCGTTGAGGAATCGAGCTCGAGGACGGCGGCCAGGGCCCCGACGCTGGCCTCCCCCGCCTCTTCCACTGCGAGCAGCAGGTGGCACTGTGCCGGCGTCACGCCGCAGCATTCGGTCTGGGCGACGAGGGCAAGCTCCACCTGGCGCTCAAGCGCCCTGAGTCCTTTGCGAAAACTGCGGATTGAAGAATCGGCCATATATGCTCCGTCGCCTTTATCAAGGCGGCGCGATAACTATGAATGTATATTACATCAATTGTCAATACCATATATTTTGTACTGCACACATCAAGACAATTCCGTCTGCGCCATGCCCGCGCTATCGAAGCTTGACAGTGTAATACCACATTGTGGTATATTATTGATAATGAAGGTAAACACCGACCACTATATACCGGAGGTAGCGGAGGGGCGTCAGTCCCTCCATGCGTGTCTCCTATCCCGCGCCCTCCCCGCCTGAAATGACGGCGCCGTCGAGGCGCGACCCCAGATCATCAGAAGCTCATTTTCATAATCGCCCGGACTACATCATCCGAACTACATCATCCGAACACGACACCGCGCATAAAAAGCAGGCGCGAAAGGAACAAGAAATGTCATACGCGAAAAGCATAACCGACCTCATAGGAAACACGCCCCTCGTCCAAATAAAGGCACCCGACGCAGCGCCAAGGGCAAAGCCCTTGGCGATCGTCCTCGCCAAGCTCGAGTCCTTCAATCCCTTCTCGAGCATCAAAGACCGCATAGGCCTGGCCATGATCGAGGACGCCGAACGCCGCGGCGCGCTCAAGAAGGGGAACATCATCGTCGAACCCACATCGGGCAACACCGGCGTGGCCCTCGCCGCCGTGGCTGCGGCCAAGGGCTACCGCATCATCCTCACGATGCCCGACACCATGAGCGTTGAGCGGCGCAAGCTTCTCGCGGCCTACGGGGCCGAGCTCGTCCTCACCGAGGGAGCCAAGGGCATGAAGGGCGCCATAGCGAAGGCGAAGGAAATCGCCGAATCCACCCCGGGCAGCTTCATACCCAGCCAATTCGACAACCCGGCCAACCCGAAGATACACCGCGAAACGACGGCCGAGGAGATCTGGCGCGACACCGAGGGGAAGGTGGACATCGTGGTGGCTGGCGTGGGCACGGGCGGGACGATCACCGGCGTCGCCTCGGCGCTCAAGCCGCGAAAACCGGGGTTCGAGGCCATCGCCGTGGAGCCGGCCGCCTCACCCGTCCTCTCGGGCGGCCAACCCGGCCCCCACAAAATTCAGGGCATAGGCGCAGGCTTTATCCCCGGAGTCTACGACCCGAAGCTCATCGACGAAATCATACAGGTGAAGCACGAGGACGCCGGCTTGGTCGCGCGCGACCTGGCTAGGCATGAAGGAATCCTCGCGGGAATTTCGTCCGGAGCGGCGCTCTGGGCAGCCCTGCAGGTAGCGGCGCGCCCGGAAAACGCGGGCAAGGTCATCGTCGTCATCTTCCCCGATACGGGCGAGCGCTACCTCTCCACCTGGCTCTTCGAGGAACCGGTGCTCGCAGACGTGAACGTAAAATAACAATCGACCTATAAAAAAAGGAAAGCATGGCTTCATGCTTTCCTTTGTGTTTTCCACCACATTGACAAATAATAAATACAAGCTCGCTGTAGCTAAAGTCTGTGGTTTATAACATCAAAACAAACCATTGCGGAGCCTTGAATAATCTCATTTGACATGCGCTTTAGCTGACAATAAGCACTGCTATAAGCTACATTTACTCAACAAAGAAAGCGCTTGCCCAAAGCTTCCATCCCGCTCCAGACCTTTTTTGTAGAGGGCAATCCAGGCATCGACAACGGACGCCGTCAAAACCCCATCCGTTAATGAGCGGAATTTTAATATTAGCGCTTCTTTGGTAGCGGGAGATTCAGGCCCCCACGGGAGACCGCCTTCAAGCGACTCAACCCCGCCATCAACAAAGCAGACGTCCACGCCCACTCCGAACTTTTGAGGAAATGCCATATCCTTCTCGGCATCACTAACAATCCTGATTTTTCGCGACGCGTCCCTCACCTCGTCCGATATCCTAAAAGGAAGCTCAAACTCATTTCGCCCAAGTTTCCCCGCTACAAGCAAGGCTCCCAATGTATAAGGGATGCTATATTGGGTTTTTACTTTTCGATCAAAAGGGTCGCGGGAATCGTACAGTTTCAAAAACGCCGGACCGCGAACCACTACCTCGCTTACGGCCTGGCATGGGTGCCGCGCGAGAACGGCTTCCAGCAGGGAAGCGGGAGCGTGCAACCACCGACAACAAGGATAAGGCTTAAAGTAACTCTCCATCAGCAGGAAACGTTGTCCCAGATCAGCCAACGCGGTCTCTTTACGCTCCGCGGAAAGCGCTTCACCCCCAAAAATTACCCCCAACCCGTTTTCTGCCTCAAAGGTATCGGTATCTCCGCATAAGCCCATAGCAGCGAAGTCCATCATCCGAATTCCCAGGAAGTCAGGCCATCCTGAATAAAAATCCTTCACGGTCGCGCCGCTGACCGCGGTACTGTACGGGCCTACCGGCGCGAGACAAGCGTTTGCCAACCCTCCGGCGATAACCGATGCCGGCAAGCCCAAGACTTTCCCGACGCCTGCGGCCGCGGCAAACGCGCCCATTGCGCAGGGGAAATGTATTTTCTTCTCCAGCATTCGCGCTGCATATAAACGGCTTATCCTGGTCCCAACCTCATATGCGCATACTATTCCAAGAATAAGCTGCTTGCCATCGCCATTGCCACGCTCAACCATGGAGAATATCGCTGGGATCGATGCGCTTCCCCAATGCCCCCCAAGAGACACGCCATCATCAAATTCTAAATGGTAGCCCAGGCACCCATGGGCCATCGCGGCTTCGGCATAGCCAGCTTTTTTGCCGGTTCCCCAAAGCGTTACATCCCCAGCCGCGTTAAAACGGCTCATTCTATCCAGCAACTCGGGATTTCCATCAACGTTCAACGCACCATAATAACATCCAACAAGATCGAAGAACGCGTCATTCGCTTTGGATACTACCTGCGGCGGCAACCGCGAAAAGGTAATAGCTGCGGTGAACTCCCCGAGTCGTTCCAGTAAGGTTAAATCAGACATGCTTCTCAGCTTCTCCGTCGAGCATTTCAAACCGAGCGCCCACCTTGTTCATTATTTCATAGAAGCCAGGGAATGAGACACTACAGCATTCCGCATCGTTCACGATCACCGACCCATCCGTAATTGCCATCCCGCATACCGCCATCGCCATGGCAATCCGATGATCGTCATAGCTTTCCACGACGCCGCCGTGTAGCGGAAGTCCTCCATGAATCTCGAGAAAGTCAGGCCCCTCTAAAAGCTCAGCGCCCAGTTTCTCTAGCTCGCGCTTCATCAATGTGATTCTATCCGATTCCTTCAGACGACATACCCCAATATCGGTAAAGCGCGATACACCCTGAGCAAATGCGGCAACCACCGAAAGAACCGGAAGCGCGTCGGGAAAATCCGAACAGGTCGCGGTTATTCCATGGAGAGCCGTTCCCCCTTTCACGGTGAGGCACTCGTTAACTTTATCCACGACGATATCAGCTCCCATTCTGCGCAATACATCCACGATCGCCTCATCACCCTGGCTTCCAGAACAATCGATATGGTCAATGCGGAGCGTCGATCCCGTCAATATAGCGGCAGCCAACGGAAATGCTATCCCTTCCCAATCGGAAGGAATAGCTCGCTCAAAACGTCTAAACTTTTTGGGGCCCTCGATTTCCAGCCATGATAGATTTTCTTTATCGTAGGCAACATCGATACCAACCGACCGCAGCCAATCTATGGTCATCTTCACAAATGGAATTTCTTTAGGCCTGGTAAGCTCGATGCGAGTCTTACCCGAAGTCAACGCTCCAGCCATGAGCAGGCCGCTGACATGCTGGGAGAGTTCTCCTTCCATGACTACCGTTCCACAGTGCACAGGCCCCTTCAGGATTACAGGCGGAGCGTTCACGGTATCACGCGTAGTAAAGGCTTGGGCGCCTAATTGCCGCAACGCTGCCAGCTGATCGTTTATTGGACGGGTACATATGGACTTGTCTCCCGTAATCACTGCCCATCCACGAATTGTTGAGACAATCCCGGTAAGGAAATGGAGCAAGGTGCCAGAATTCCCCACATCCAGCACGCACGATGGCTGCTTGAGGTTGCCGGCGATGCCGGTAACAAACCACCCCTCATCGGTAAAGCGTACTTTCGCGCCCAAATCTTGGATTACCCGCATGCATGACAAACAGTCGGCGCTTGGCAGAGGATTGATAATTTTCGATTCACCTTCAGCTAAAGCCGCGAACAGCCCCGCGCGAATGGTATGGCTCTTAGATCCAGGAACAGAAAGGCTTCCGGATATTTGTGTGGCAGTTGTCTTTATTTTCATGCGTGTCCTCTCGTCAGGCGTTTCATCGCGCCATGCAGCGCCTTATTTATAATTGGGATATTTCCTGCAAGCGAGAATAACGTTAGCAAAATTAAAATGATGGTAATCGGGTGAATGAAGGTGTTAGCGAATGGATTCTCGCTGCCAATAGCCAGCGACATCGCCCTACGGAAGTTATTATCCATAAGCGTCCCCAGCACCATTCCCAACACCATCGCGGCTGGCGAGTATCCATGGTCTTTCATATAATATCCGATCACGCCAAATACAATCATCACAAATACTTCATACATACTATTCGTATTTGCATAGGCGCCAACAATGCACAACACCATTATGATTGGAAACAGCACTTTTTTCGAGATCTTTACTACCCTGGCTAGAAGCGGCGCGGTCGTGTAGCCAAGCAATAGCAGGAATACGCACCCCAGCAATCCGCCAGCAACGATAACATTGAATAATTCCGGAGTCTGCGTGAACAGCAGCGGCCCCGGCACCAAACCGTGGATATAGAATACGGATAATATGATCATGGTCACCGAATCGCCAGGGATCCCCAACGCGAGCATAGGGATCAAGGCGCCGCCAATTACCGCGTTATTCGCGGTCTCGCTAGCGATGACCCCTTCGATCGCTCCTTCACCAAAAGGCACGGAAGGATGCTTTACCGTCCGCTTAGCGTTATCGTAAGAGAGCAAGGCGGCAATAGGAGCCCCAGCCCCAGGCAGGATACCCACGAAGATGCCGATTATCGAAGCGCGAATAGCAAGCTTCCATTGTCGCAATATCGGCTTTAGCTCAAATCCTTTTTTGCTGATTTTTAGGATTTCCGCCTTCAAGCCTATCTCGTTGATTTGTCCTAATACTTCGGAGAAACCAAATAGGCCAATCAAAGCAGGAATGACGGGAATACCCGATACCAGCGACTGTATCCCAAACGTGAATCGCGGGAGGCCCATAATCGGATCGATACCCACCGTACTCAACAAAACACCGAGTATGGCACAGATTAATCCTTTCAAAAAGTTCTTGGAGGCTATCGATCCTACTGTCGTCAATCCAAAAACTGAAAGAAGGAAATAATCCATCGGCGAAAACCGCAGAGCGATCATGGACATCGGCCTTGCGATCAGGATAAGCGCCACGATTCCAGCGACACTACCGAAGGTGGATGCTATAACGGCTGCCATTATAGCGGTCTTTGCCTTTCCTTGTTTTGCCAAGGGATACCCGTCCAGCGTTGTCGCCACGGCGGACGGAGCTCCTGGGATGTTCATCAAAATGGCGGTCACTGCGCCGGCGTAACAGGCGAGCACATACACTCCCATGATCAATGCCAGAGCGTCGGTTGTCGCCCAGGTATATGAGATTGAGACTACCAAAGCCACACCCGTGATCGCCGAAAGCCCCGGCAATGCTCCGACAAGCAATCCAAGCACAGAACCAATGCCAACATAAAGGATGAACCGAACATCCATGACAGAAAGTATCTGCAGCACCATGTTCCCCTATAATTTTAGCTGTTTTCAGGCTAGATATACCTGTAATCCTATATTGAACACCACGTAAATTGTCAGGCTGGTGAGAATCGGCACGAGCACTAACATCCACCATCTGCGTTCGTTTAATAGAAGCATCACTACAAACACATACGCAGCGGTCGATATAATAAATCCGGAGAACATCATCAGAACGCCATATCCTATCGTAAGCAAGACCATCACGATCGTCTTTGTATTCTTACGTGCGCGGGCAGGCATGGGGGATGAAGAACTAGCGTTTTCAATGGTTTTTGGCGTAAGCTTCCGAATCTCTTGAAAAAACATAATAGCGGATAATAGAATAAGTAGGCATCCCATAATAAAAGGAAACAATCCCGGCGAGAGCGACCAATTGCCATAGCTGCCCATAGACAATGACATAATGGCTACAACAACACCAACAACAACCAGACAAGTGCTCTCAATGACGGCTTGAAATCTTCTCATCACAACCCCACAACACGCGGTACAGGGATTCCCCTGTACCGCTATAGCGATTTTACGCATTTATTTTCGAGGAATGCCAAATTTTTCCGGGCTGTCCTTAGTGACGCCAGCATCATGCAAAAGCCAGCATACACGCGATGACCAATCTTTCCAGTATTCATTGACCGCGTCGCCAGTGATTTCATGAAGCGTGTTATACGCTCTTGCGGCAAGGAACTCAGTCCAGACAGGGTCTTGGATCGCTTTTTTTGAGGCTTCTATCAGGATGTCTTTCACATGCTGAGGCGTGCCGGCGGGAACTAGCACGCAATTTGGAAAGCCTAAAGGTAAATATTTTTTTGAGTCCGAAACCACTTCGGTGAACGCTGGAACATCAGGAAGCCGCTTCGCTCGTTTATCGGTGAACACCGCGAGGGCTCGGAGATCGCCCGAATCAAGATAACCGAAAGTCGTGGTCAAATTGGCGAAGGTAAAGTCCACTTGTCCGCCCATTACCGCGGTCATGCCAGCCGAACCGCCGCCGAATGGCGTCATCGATGTCTCAAACCCCATTTTCTTAAGTAACAAACCCTGAATATGCCCCGACGCGCCCGGACCGGAATATGCCATCTTAATTTTTCCGGGGTTGGCCTTGATCGCGGAAATCAAGTCGCCGAGCGTTTTGTAAGGAGAATTGCCCTTAACCACGATCGCTTTCGTATCTTCCACCATCATTATGATGCCATCAAAAGCGGAGAACGATACATTGCCGATTCCCATCACTTCGAAAGTCCCCGGCGTCTCGGCGGAGAACAACACAGTATATCCATCTGCCGGCTTTTGGGCAGCGTACAGTGTCCCGATGGAACCCGAAGCTCCCGGCTTATTTAGCACCACAATGGGCACTGACAGATAGTTTTTTAATGCTTGGACATAGGTACGAGCAACGATATCCGTTCCATCGCCTGGATTCCATGGCACGATCAAATTGATCGCCTTTGTCGGGTAGTTTATGGTACCCTTGGTCTGGGCTGACACAGCGGCGAACGCGCAAAGCAACGTCAAACACACCAACAAACCCTTTTTCAAAATGAATTCCTCCTTGCTCATGCGAATCAGCGCATGAGAAAACTCACCTATATGAGTTTAGGGGGATTATGCTTTCCTGTCAAGCAAAATATTTCATTTAATTAGCATTATGCATTTACATATGAAATATATTGCAATAAAAAATATTAATATTATATTATTATATATTATATATATATTTATATAAGTTCATGCTGCAGAATATCATGCTATTGACAAGGCTGTAATCCATTCTATACTCTTGGTTTGAACTAGTTTATTAACAATATTTGATCATTAATGCATACTTTACTGAAATAATTTTCAGTAAAGTATGCCCAAATGGAAAAGGATGCATCATATAATATGAAACGATCTGAAGTCATCAGAAACACCATGTTTGCGTTCCTCGTGATCTCCTACTTCTTTTCCTACTTTTTCCGTGTATCCACCTCAGTGGTGTTGCCAATCCTGCAACAGGAATGGGGTTTTAGCGCGGCCTTGGCTGGGTTTATCTCTAGCATGTACTTCTATACCTATGCCATGATGCAACCTCTATGCGGGATGCTGAATGACAAGATCGGTCCCACCTTAGTGGTGGGCGTCGGCATTATCATAACAAGCATAGGATCCATAATTTTCGGTTTGGGAAATTTTCCTGCGGCGCTTGTTGTCGGCCGACTTCTGATGGGCATCGGATTATCCCCCATGTTGAGCGGATTATTAGTATATCAAAGCACGAACTTTTCCACCGCGCGTTATACATCGCTATCCGGACTTTCCATGATGGTAGGAAACATGGGGGCGGTGTTTTCGGTAGCTCCTTTATCGCTCGCCATACATCATTGGGGACGCCTGACGGTGTTCTCTAGCTTAAGCCTCGCCACATTAGCCATAGCGGCGGTCCTGCTTGCCTATAGTCTCTCAAGAGCGCGCGCTCCCCATAACGGCGCTTCATTCAGATCGCTCCTCGCGTCGCAATTCCGCATGGCTTTCTCTACCGTCAAAGCCTCGCGCGAAATCAAGCTGATCACCATGATATGGATGGTATCTTTCGGCGCACTCATGTCCTTCCAAGGGCTATGGGCGGTCTCTTGGTTTTCAGCCGCCTACCCTCGGGACGCCGGGCTTGCCAGCCTCAGCGCAACGATGATCGGCATTGGCGTAATGGCGGGGAATATTATTGGTGGCGCGCTAGGGAAAGTGCCTTCGAAACGACACAGGATTGTTAGCGCGTGTGTCTATCTTACCGCAACGATGTGGGTATTGGTCATCCTCTGTTTCTGGCGACAAGCCCCCCTCGCGTTGACAGTGGCTGCGGCGACATTCCTAGGCATCACCAATGGTGTCTCCTTTGTGCAATTCACAGCTGCGATCAATGATCTGGCTCCGGTAGGACAAGGCGGTTCCGTGTTCGGGATCACTAATTTCTTCACCTTCACCTGCGTGATCCTTTTCCAGTGGGGGACTGGATCACTCATCGGATGGTTTGGCCATCAAATGGGTTCAGCAGAAGCCTATCTTTCAACATTCCTGATCGTGACGCTCAGTATGGTTATTCCCTGTGTTGCGGCGGCCATACTCGCACCGTTTTCCCGTGTAGCCATGCCTAAGGCCTAAATCCTTGCACACACTGCATCATGTCTAACCACGAAGACTGGTTATTGGGTACATATCTCTCTATTTACGTATTGAAGTGCTACCGCGTGGCACAATCGTCACATCAAACACAATGTCCTGAACATTTTCATGTTTAATCATGCGGTTGAGGACATCAACCGAGCTTTCGCCCATCCTCCTGGACGGCTGTTCAACACTGGTGAGTTGCGGGTCGGTGAATCGCGCTAGTTCGCTATTGTCCCAGCTCATCACCGAGATATCGCGCGGTACGCTGAAGCCGTGCGTTTTATAGGTGTCAAGAACCCCTGATGCCATAGTGTCGGACGTGGCGATGATCCCATCAATAGCAGGCGCTTTACCAATAAGCTCAGCGGCTGCCATCTTTCCGCCTTCAAAACTCCATGGGGCAATAGCCACAAGCAATGGATCGTATGGTATTTTAAATTCAGCGAGCGCCTTAAGGTATCCTCTAAAACGGTCAAGGCTGGCGAATCCACCCAAGGTCGCGGGATCCTTAACAAGCTCGACAATGTCCATGCCTCCAAAAGGGAACTCCCACACCCCAATAATAAACCCGATATTTTTCCTTCCCAAGCTAAGCATATAGCGAGTAGCTACATATCCCCCAGTGATGTTGTCGGTATAGACATGAGGTTTGCCAGGAAGAACGTTGCGCCTTGCCACGACTACCGTCGGTATATCCTTGAACAGGTCTAGCTCAGGAGGATTCGCTCCCTCCCAAGAGGCAACAGGTACATAGAGCAACCCTTCCAAGTGGAGATGGGACATCTGGCCAAGCAACTGACGCTCATCGGTACGGCTTCGGCTTGCCGAAGCCACCACGATCATATAACCATGCGACCTAGCCACTTCCATGGCTCCCGCTGCGATAGTGGCAAAGTAGTTATGCTCAATATCGGGAACAATCAATCCTATTGTCCTTGTATCGATATCCTTCGTTTGCCGTAGGTGAGCGGTGCTGTACCCAGCCCAGTCTTTCTTTCTAAGAACCTTCTCGATACTTTTAGCTGATTCCTGCCTTATAAGCGTACCGCTGAGGTATCGAGAAACCGTCGCAACAGATACATTCGCTTCTTGAGCGATATCCTTTAGTCGTACCTGACCTTTTCGGCTCATGCAAACTCCATATCGTGCATTCATTGGGGATCAAAGGACTTGTCTCGGTCAGCTCATGAAAGCACGCAGCTGAATGAAACTATTTTCAATCAACTGAATATTATTTCAATAATATAATAAACACAAGAACTTAATGCATAACTTCCGCGTATAACATGGGGATAATGGTGTCATCTGGATTTCGTGAAAAATTAAAAAATCTATCCTCTGGCAGAATCAAGGCAGCGAGGTCGCAAGCGAGAGTTGTCAAATCCTTGTCTACAGGGACAGCAACGAAGGTTCGTTCGGCCACCTTGATCGGCCTAAAGCCATTTCAATGAGTTAACCGACGGCCGATACGGTGTCTCTAGATGGACCAAACATCGCTGGCCGACCGCACGATTCCATCCGTGGCAGCCGCGCTTTCCGCCAACGCGTTAATCCGCGAGAAGACCTCGCAGGTATAGCAGTACCGCTCGCCGATCCCGGAAGCTTTCGCGGAGGCGCAGAGACCGCCCGTGAAAAACCAGCAGAAGTGGCCTTCGCCCGTCACGTAGGCGATACATTCCTTGCGCGACTCATCGGAACAGGACTTCATCGACCAGCAGGGGTTTTCGTGGGCAAAAGACTTTTCGTTCAGTTTGAAAAGGAGGAAGTAGAGCATTCTCTCGACGTTCGAAGGAACCTTGCGCCAGCCCTGCTCATAGCTTTCCACCGCCTTGGGCGATATGCCGAGAAGGCGCGCCAGCTCGCGCTGACTTTTTCCGAGAAGCGCCCTTGCCCTGGTGAATCCCGCCTTGTCCATGGGACGGAGCTCGGGAAGCGCGCCAGCAGTCGGGATAGCGCCCCTTTCGGGACTCGCTTCAGGGTTTTTCTCAGAGCCAGTTTTAAAACCTATGTTAATACCCACGTTGTCGCCAGCCTTTCCCATGATCGCAGCCCCCCATAGCGCTACCACTGCGTGGTATTACCACTGCGTGGTAGTGCTATTCTCACACCGATTGGAGGGCTTGATCAAGAGCGCGGCGACAAGGACGAAGGCCCGCTCAGAAAGCTGGGACCACCCCGCCGCCATAGGTCTTGAGAATGAAATCCTTCACTTTCTGCGAGGTGAGCGCCTTCGCAAGCGCCACGATGCGCGGATCCTTCGTCTCGCCCTTCCTCACCACGAGAATGTTGGCGTAAGGGGAGTCCCCGCCCTCGAGGAGAAGCGAATCCTTCACCGGGTTGAAGCCAGCCTGCAGCGCG
>Ga0074195_1000470_pt1 | contig 79755 bp, 51 predicted proteins | sample EPASupsiteHSE623_FD_64525 | JGI IMG/M metagenome (GOLD analysis project Ga0074195, IMG submission 64525) | Bioremediated contaminated groundwater from EPA Superfund site, New Mexico - Sample HSE6-23 | ecosystem: Environmental > Aquatic > Deep subsurface > Groundwater > Contaminated ...
GTGGATCCCCAATCAACGACAATAATCCGGAGGCATTGAAAAACTTAAAGCAAATACAAAAGTTTATACTCGAAGACAAGCTTCCGGAAGCGATCGAACTGGCAGAAAAAAGCATGATTGGCACACCGCCCCGTGTCCGCTCATACCAGACTTTAGGTGATTTATTTCTTGATTTTGGAGAAAGGGAATTTAGTAACTACAAGAGGGAATTGGATCTTCTGACGGGTATTTGCCGGGTTACTTATACCTCTCAGGGGGTCGATTTTACACAGGAAGTATTGGCATCGGCACCGGATAACCTGATTGCTGTACATTTAACTTCTTCGAAAAAGGGAGCCCTGGACCTTAAAATAAGGCTGGAACGGGAAAAGGATGCTTTGACAAGGGCATACGGGGATATGCTTTTAATGAGTGGACAGGTGATGGACTCAGCTGATACGTTAAGAGGGCCGGGCGGCGCGCACATGAAATTTGAAGCTCAATTAAAAGCAATAAACAAAGATGGTTCAGTAAAGGCAGATAAAAATTTGCTTGTAGTGAAAGATGCAAGCGAACTGACATTACTAATCACGGCAGCGACCGATTATAATCCTGAAAAACTGAATTTTGACCGTTCTGTTAATCCCGTTGAAATTTGTGAGAATATTTTAAAAAACACAGGTGATAAAACGTTCAGCAAGATAAAAAAGGCACATTTAAAGGACTACCAGGCTCTTTTTTGCCGTGTTTCACTTGACCTGGGAGGGACAGATTTTACTTCAATTCCTACAGACGAACGGTTGCTGAAGGTAAAAGAAGGTGTTGACGACCCGCAACTCATTGCCCTTTATTTTCAATTCGGACGTTATTTACTGATGGGAAGCTCCCGTTCTCCCGGGATTCTTCCTGCCAACCTTCAAGGTCTGTGGTGCAAGGACATAACAGCACCATGGGGGGCCGACTATCATACCAATATCAACCTCCAGATGAATTACTGGCCGGCAGAAGTATGTAACCTCAATGAAACAGTAGTCCCTTTATCCGGTTTCCTCAAAAAGTTGCAAAAACCGGGAAGTGTAACGGCCCGTGAAATGTACGGCACCCGTGGCTGGACACTGCATCACCTGACCGATGTTTTTGGCCGAACGGCAGTAATGGATGGGATTTGGGGGTTGTTCCCGATGGGCGGCCCCTGGATGACCTTTCCGTTATACGAACATTATGCTTTTACCGGAGATGTTCCCTTTTTGAAAGAAAGAGCTTATCCAATCATGAAGGGATCGGCAGAATTTGTCCTTGACTTTCTGATTAAGGATAAAAAGGGACAATGGGTTACGGCACCTTCCAATTCTCCGGAGAATCAGTATATCCTTCCTTCAACAGGGCAAAAATTTGATATGACCTATGCAGCGACTATCGACATCCAGATTATTATGGAGTTGTTTAATAATTGTATAAATGCTGCCGGTGTTTTAGGGATTGATCAAGCCTTTTCTGATTCTTTGAAGACTGTTTTAGGCGGGCTGCCCCCGGTAAAGGTCTCGCCAAAGACAGGCGGAATTCAGGAATGGGTTGAAGATTATGATGAAACAGAGCCAGGTCACCGTCACATGTCGCATCTTTTGGGTCTTTATCCAGGTACGCAGATTACTCCTGCAACACCGGAATTATTTGAAGCGGCAAAGCGAACGATTTCCCGGCGGCTTGAAAAAGGTGGCGGGCACACTGGCTGGAGCCGTGCCTGGATTATCAATTTTTATGCACGTCTTGGCGACGGGGAAAATGCCCTGTTCCATGTGAATGAATTGCTGCGGAAATCGACCCTGCCCAACCTGTTCGACGACCATCCGCCGTTTCAGATTGACGGAAATTTTGGCGGAACCGCCGGTATTGCAGAAATGCTTTTACAATCGCATGGCGGCGAAATTGTTTTATTGCCGGCCTTACCTCAAGCATGGAGTGATGGATGTGCGAAAGGCCTTCGGGCCAGAGATGGTTTCGAGATAGATATGAAATGGGGAAAAGGGCAGTTACAAACAGTAAAAATACGGTCATTATTAGGGAATCCGGTAAAAATATCTTACCGGGGTAAAATAGCCGAATCTATTTTGAATGCAGGGAAAGAGACAGAATTTAATGGAAACCTTGAAGAAAAGTAATCCTAATTGGTCTTAATGGATTAGCCTTTATCTTGATACCGACGTTAATATTGGTTAATAAGCTAAAGTAAAAAGACAAGATCGTTTAGAAACAGAAAAAGATAAAAATGATTGTGACCATGAATTTGACAAGTGTTTTTTTTGTATTCACAGCGATTCTTCCATTTTCTCTTTTGGCGCAGAAGGAAGTGCCGGAGAGTGTCATGCAAGATATTTATAATGAAGTGAAAACCCCATATAAATATGGGTTGGTTATGGTTCCTGAGACAAAAGATAAAATGGTCGATAGTCCCAGTGTTTTTCGTCAGGGCAAATGGTGGTATATGAGTTACATCGTTTTTGACGGGAGAGGCTATGAAACATGGGTCGCTAAAAGTGATAATCTCCTTAACTGGAAAACGTTGGGCCGGATGATGTCCTTTACGGAAGATACATGGGATTCGAGCCAGAAAGCTGGTTATATTGCATTGGAAGATACGAAATGGGGCGGTAGTTATAAAGTCAGAAAATACAAAGGAAAGTACTGGATGTCCTATCTGGGAGGTTCAGAAAAAGGATATGAAGCAGGACGACTGGGTATTGGTATGGCATCGACAAGACAACTGAAGAGGTTACAGGAATGGGACAGGCTGGCAAACCCGGTTTTGTCGTCAATTGACCCGGACGCTCGCTGGTATGATCGTGAAACGATATACAAGAGCACAGTCATTCTTGACAAAAAGAAGGAGACTGGCTATCCTTTTGTGATGTATTACAATGCAAAAGGAAGCAAAGAAGGACATGACGCAGCAGAAAGGATTTCGATAGCTGTATCGGAGGACATGGTTCACTGGAAAAGATACGGAAATGATCCGCTAATGGATCACCATACCGGCATATCAGGCGATGTTTTTATTAGCCGCATTAACGATGTATGGGTGATGTTTTATTTTGGGGCATTTTGGAACCCCGGCGCTTTTGACCGTTTCGCCTGCTCGTATGACTTGTTAAATTGGACAGATTGGAAAGGAGCGGATCTGATTTCTCCATCAGAACCCTTCGACGATTTGTTTGCTCATAAACCGTGCATGATCAAATATAAAGGGACTGTTTATCATTTTTATTGCGCGGTGAATAAACAGGGAGAACGGGCAATAGCTGTTGCTACTTCTGTAGATGTTGGGAAAAGCCGACTCAAGTTTCCGGTCAATTAAACGAGGGCCGATATTGCTGATGTGGATATCGATTTGCTATGTAGGTGCCTGATAAATTGCTCTCTTAAGTATGAATTATTGACGCCTGCTCATCGTTTATTTTTCTCCCGGAACTCAGAGGGTGTAAACCCGGTCTTCTGCCTGAATAACCTGAAAAAATAATCGGTCGATTCAAAGCCCAGCTCAAGGGCCAGTTCTTTGAAAGACTCACTGGTGGTGATTAAAAGGTCTTTGGCTTTGTTGATCCGAAGTTGGATGTGGTATTGCGCAGGCGAAACACCAGTATACTCCCTGAATTTTTTTCGGTACAGGGAATAACCCAATCCCATCTTTTTGGCCAGATCCTCCTGTGAGAAGGACAGGTGCAGGTTTTCCATAATAAACAACTTTGCCTGCCGGATCTGAGTCTCAATGTTCCTGCCTTCAAAAACCTGGTACTTTTTGAAGGCCATAAGCTGCCCGACAATCTGAAGCAGCATCCCCGATGCGATGTACTGAAATCCCGGTTTTTCGTCCCTGATCAGTTTGATGATACTCAGGTAGTTTTTGGCGATTGCCTCCTCAATTCCCGCTTTGATTACCGGATTTTCAGGACTAAGAAAGTCGCGTTCGTGATAATGCCTGATCAGATTTCCGTCAAACTCAACCCAGTATTCGTCCCAGCCGGTGTTTTCATCGGGCCTGAACCGGTGCCAGATGCCCGGAAACAGAATAAATGCATCGCCGGTGCCAATTCTGTGGCTGCCTGAACGTTCCGATTCGAAAGTCCCTTGTCCCCGGGTGATATATAAGATCTGATATTCGGAGATACGCCGGCCAACCGCCCAGTGAAAATAATGGTGTGAGGGGTCATCAACAAGCGGATATTCGGTCTTCGGCGGTATTTGAATATGCCCGGCTCCGGTCACATAAATACCCCAGTGTTTGTCTTCCTCTCCGACGGTAAGATATTTGTAAAATCGCTTATCGGCCGATGTCATTTTGTGCAGGATTAATGTCAATTTATATGGCTCACTTTTCGGATCTCCATCTAATTTTGCACATAAGATAATTCATTTTCAAAGCTATATAAATAAAATGAAATATCAGTGTAAGGGATAAGCAAATCAAAGGAATCATATCAGTTTATCCGGATCACAAAACTCTGACTAAAAAACCAATGATGCAACTAATTACCCTGAGGAATACCCATGGACTGATAGCAGTGATTACGAATTACGGCGGACGGGTCGTCAGCTTATTTGCTCCCGACAGGAACGGACGTTCTGAAGACCTTGTTTTGGGTTACGATAAGCCGGAAGACTATCTGCATTCGAACGAAAAATATTACGGCGCACTGATCGGGAGGTATGGAAACCGGATTGGTAAAGCCCGGTTCCGGATTGGAAACCAAATGTACTTTCTTGAGAGAAACAACGATGAAAACAGTCTTCATGGCGGCAGTGGCGGATTCCACAACGTTTATTGGACCACCCGCCAGATCAATGACGGAACGTTGGATCTGAAATATGTGTCAAACGACATGGAAGAAGGTTTCCCCGGCACACTTGCTGTGCGGGTTGTCTACTGCCTGACGGATGACAACGATCTGAAAATTGAATACTTTGCCTCGACCGACAAGCCCACTGTTGTCAATCTGACACACCATTCGTTTTTCAACCTGACGGGCGACCCTTCACAGACTATCAATAACCATATCCTGCAAATCCCGGCTTCTTTTTATACTCCGGTTGACGAGGGATTGATTCCGACCGGCGAAATTGCTTCTGTAGAAGGTACGCCCTTTGATTTCAGAACGCCAACAGTCATCGGCGAGCGGCTCGGGCAAGATCATGCCCAGTTAAAATTTGGCCGTGGGTACGATCATAACTGGGTGCTGGACGGAGCGGAGAATAGCAGCAGTCTCAGGATGGCAGCGAAAGTCACCGAACCCGTATCGGGGAGAGTGATGACGGTTTACACGAATGAGCCGGGTATCCAGTTTTATGGCGGCAATTTTTTGGACGGGAGGGACACCGGAAAAGGAGGCATCGCGTACCGGCACCGCACGGCGTTTTGCCTGGAAACGCAGCATTTTCCCGACAGCCCGAATAAAGATCATTTCCCTCCGGTTCTGCTGAAACCCGGTGAGGAATACTATTCCATATGCCTTTATCATTTTGACAGCTAATAAAATACCTGCAACCAACTAACTAACTAATCATGACAAAAACTACGCGATACCTGTATTTCGTTACATTTGTGGCGGCGCTGGGCAGCCTGCTGTTCGGATTCGAAACGGGTGTGATAAACGGAACTATTTTTTATGTGGCGCAGTACTTTGGTCTTTCTCCGGCCATGAAAGGCTTTGCGGTAAGTGTTGCGTTGATCGGCTGTGTGATCGGGGCCCTTTGTATCGGAAAGCCTGCCGATAAATACGGAAGGAGGTACATGCTGAAATACATGGCACTCTTTTTTCTGATATCCATGCTGTTAACCGGACTGGCCGTCAATCTGAGCATGTTCATTATTGGCCGGTTTATCGGCGGACTGGCGGTTGGCGGTGCGTCGGTGGTTACCCCGATGTATATCTCGGAAGTGGCTCCTCCTAAATTGCGTGGCAGACTGGTTGCGACTGCCCAGTTCGCCATCGTTCTTGGTATTCTGGTGTCTTTTTTCTCGAATTTCATCATCGACAGCCTGGGAGGGGACGAAAACAAATGGCGATGGATGTTTTTATTTGGCGTGATCCCTTCGGTCGTGTTTTTTGTCCTGTTGTTCTTCATCCGGCGCAGTCCGCGATGGCTGGTTAAGACAGGCCGTATCGGCGAGGCGAGGGAAGCGCTCCTACGGGTCAACCGCCAGAGCGATCCGGACCAACTGATCAAAGAAATTCAGGATTCGATCGATCATGACGTGGCCTGCAACTTCTCAGTCCTCTTTCATAAACCTTATTTGAAACTTGTTTTGATCGGTATCGGCGTGGGCATGTTCAATCAGCTCTCCGGTATCAATATCGTTAACTACTATTCGACCGACATTTTCCGGGAAGCAGGCTTCAGCGGCGAGTCGGCTTTCTATCAGACCGTTTTGATCGGGATCACCAACCTTATTTTCACAATGGTGGGCATGTCTTTGATCGATAAGTTCGGAAGGAAATTCCTCCTGTACGCCGGAGGCATCGGGATGCCTGTCTTTTTGGGCCTTTTTAGCTGGGCTTACCTTTCGGGAAATACGAACGGCTATATCCTGCTGGCTTCCATGCTGGGGTTCATCGCTTTTTTCGCAGCCTCACAGGGCACGGTGATCTGGGTCATTCTTTCAGAAATGTTCCCGACCAACATCCGCGCCAGGGGATCGGCAATAGGTTCCTTTTCGCATTGGTTTTTCAATGCGCTGAATTCGTGGGTATTTCCTGTTGTTGTTGCTTCAATAGGCACCGGCTACGCCTTCTTGTTCTTTTGCATTGCCACCATCCTCAGCCTGGCATTTTACAGGTTTGCCCTGATCGAAACAAGGGGAAAATCGCTGGAGGAAATTGAACGGCTGGTTTTGGGGAAGTGAAAGGCGTCATTTTTAATATTGAAGAATTTGCCGTGCACGACGGGCCGGGAATACGGAAGCTGGTTTTCTTTAAAGGATGTCCGCTTCACTGTTCGTGGTGCCACAACCCCGAAGGAATATCCTTCCGGAAGGAACTGATGGTCAGCCACGCGGCCTGTGTTCACTGCGGACGATGCAGCCAGGTATGCACGTCTGACCAGTGTGTTGCCTGTGGCGAATGCGTTGGCGTATGTCCGCAGCGGCTAAGAAAGATATGCGGAGAAGAAGTGGAAGCTGCAGACCTGGCGGTCCGGCTTATGAAAGGGAAGGATATTTTGATCGGCAGCGGGGGGGGTATCACCATTTCGGGAGGAGAGCCGCTTGCACAGCCTGCTTTCCTGTTCGATTTAATCAGGCATTTGAAGCCCCTGAATATCGCCATTGAAACCTCCGGCCATGCCGGAAAAGATACCTTCCGGCAGATGGTTTCGCAGGTTGACCTGGTACTGATGGACCTGAAGCACACTGATCCGGTCGTCCATAAAAAGTTCACGGGAGTCGATAATTCACTGATCCTCAAAAACATGAAGACCTTGTGCGAAGGGTCGGTCGACTTTTGCATCCGCATCCCGCTAATTCCGGGAGTGAACGATTCGCGGGAGAATATGGCTGCAACGGCGCACCTTTTAAAAGATGCCGCGAGTTTGAAAAAGGTTGAACTGCTTCCGTATCATCAGACCGCCGGGGCTAAATACCCGATGGTGGGCCGCGTGTTTAACCCGGGTTTTGACACGGCCAGGGCAGTCAGCATCCGGAAAGAAATCTTTGAAGCGTACCACATTCGTGCAGAAGTATTATAAAATAAGACAGCTATGAACCAGCGGATTGAAAACTTACTGAATGCCGTATTTGAGAAAGAGCACCATGCTTTGCGGCAGCATATCGACGAAGACGAACTCCTGCGTTTTACGTCTTCCCTGAAGGAACAAAAGCTTTCGGATGTTAGCCGCGCCGAAAAAAGGCTGACCTGGGTTCTTGAAAAGGAACAGCCGGTTATTCTTCCCGATGAGAGGATTGTTTTCACGCGGACCGTTCAGAAGATACCGGAGATTTTCACCGCAGACGAATGGACCGAAATCAGAAAGGCTCATTATATCCACGAGATGGGCCGCGTTTGCAACATTTGTTCCGACAACAGCTATACCATAGCCGTTGGCCTGGAGCAAAGGCGGCATGAAGCGGGCGAGGCACTTGAAAAATTCCGGTCGCGGGGGGAGCTGAAAGCAGTCTTCTACCTTGAAACCGTGATCCGGGCGATTGATGACATTGAAAAGCTCGCCGACCGGTATGCTGATGTCGCTTCTAAATCGGGAAGAGAAGATGTGTTTCTTGTTTTGAAGCGTGTTCCGAGGTATGGCGCAAGGTCGTTTCATGAAGCCCTTCAGTTTTTCAGGATCCTTCATTTTTCGCTCTGGGCTTCAGGAAACTACCACAATACGGTAGGGCGTTTCGATCAATACATGGCAAAGTACCTGAATCATGATCTTCGTTCGGGCCTGCTCGACTATGAGGCGGCCCTGGAACTGCTGGAGGAGTTTTTCATTTCTTTCAACAAGGACAGTGATTTATATCCCGGTATGCAACAGGGAGATAACGGTCAGAGCATGGTGCTTGGAGGAGTGGATGAAAACGGGAAGGACGCCTTTAACCTGCTTTCGGAAATGTGCCTGAAGGCCAGTCTGAAACTGAAACTGATCGATCCCAAGATCAACCTGCGCGTCACGAAATCCACGCCTCTTGAAGTCTATGACCAGGGAACTGAACTGACCCGGCAGGGGCTTGGCTTCCCTCAGTACTCGAACGATGAGGTAGTGATTCCCGGCTTATTATCGGCGGGTTACTCGTTAAAGGATGCCCGGAATTATGTCGTGGCGGCCTGCTGGGAGTTTATCATTCCCGGCGAAGGGATGGACATTCCCAACATCACAGCTTTGTCGTTTGCCAAAGTTGTCGATGCAGCCGTCAAAAATCACCTTGAAAGCAGCCGTAGCTTCGGGTCCTTTATGGAGCAGGTCAGGCTCGGAATGAAACGGGAACTGGATTTGCTGGTGCCGGGCCTGAAGAACATTTACACCGAGCCTGCGCCTTTGCAGTCGTTGCTGATGGACAACTGCATTGAACAGGGTCTGGACGTTGCCGCAGGAGCAAAGTACAATAACTATGGCATTCATGGAACCGGAATTTCGACAGCGGTCGATTCGCTTGCTGCCATTAAAAAGTATATTTTTGAGGAACGGTCGGTCAGTGCTGCGGAATTGATCCGGGGCATTGATGCTGACTTTGAAGGTTCCGAAAGCCTTTGGCTGAAATTGCGCTACGAAGCCCCAAAGATGGGGAATGACGATGATTTTGCCGATGACATCGCTGTTCAGCTTTTAAACGACTTTGCGCAATTGGCCGGGGAGCTGAAGAATGAGCGTGGCGGGTGTTTCCGGCCGGGCTCGGGCAGTGCGATGTATTATTTATGGCATGCAAATGAGCTGGGAGCATCGGCCGACGGACGCCGGAAGGGAGAAGCGCTTTCGACCAATTTTTCACCCAGCCTGAACGTGAAGCTCAAGGGACCTTTGTCGGTGGTCCGTTCTTTCTCAAAACCCGACATGAAAAAGATCATGAACGGCGGCCCTTTAACGCTCGAACTGCATGACACCGTTTTCAGAAACCGGGAGAGCATCAGAAAGGTATCGTCGCTGGTTAAAGCTTATATGGATAGGGGAGGGCACCAGTTACAGATCAATGCGGTTAACCGCGACCGGCTGCTCGATGCAAAGCAGCATCCCGAACTGCACCGGAACCTGATTGTCCGGGTGTGGGGCTGGAGCGGCTATTTCACGGAGCTTGACGAAGCCTATCAGGATCATATTATCCAACGTGTTGAATTGACCCTTTAGAACAACAACTTATGAACGACAACCGGAGAGATTTCTTGAGAAAAGCCACATTTGGCTCCGTCCTTACTTCCCTTGGAGGGATCACTTTACTTCAGGCTTCTCCGGTTTCTGAGAAGAATGATAAAGGCACAGGCGGGTGCGAAATTGCATTTCCCGGATGGGACGTTCATTTTGATGAGGCAAGCTCGTTCCTGTCGCTGATAAACGGTCCCGTTTCCGTTTCGGGGAAGCTCGGGTTTGTTTCGGGTACGGAGAAATGGATCATTGCAGCCTCCCGCGACGGGATAGCCGATCGCTATGCGCTGGTCGATTTGCAGGGCAATGTGCAAGGGTATCTTGTCTTTAATCCGCAGGCGGACCAGGTGCAGATTCTCTTTTATCACCGCACGGCACAGGCCTATACAGGGATCCTGTCGTTTGAAGGGGAAATCGCTTTTCTGCCCGGCGGCTTTGCCTGTAAAACACGGCCGGAAAAGGGAGAGCGGGTGTTGTCGCTGGGAACGGGTAATGCCGATTCGCTCCTGAACGATTCGCTCTTTGCTCCGGAGAGCGATACGGTGCTCCAAATGGATGCCTCAATGCTGAAAATTGAGACACTTAACGCAGGTGCTTATACTTTTGCAATGGCCGGCGCGATTGGCGAATCGGCTGAGGCTGCTTTCACCGTCACACTTGAGAACGGGTATTTCAGAAGCCGGTATGTGCCTTATTACCATCCCGTAGACCGGAAGCGTTGTCCGAAAGCGCCTACCGGGTGGATGTCGTGGAATACCTATTTCGATCAGGCCACAGCCGAAGATAATCTTGCCGAAGCGCGAATTGGTCAAAAATACCTTCAGCCGTTTGGCTGTGAATTCTGGTCGATCGAGTCCTGGCAGGGCAATTCGCCTCATCTGCCGGTACGCGATTTTTACAACATGGATCTTGAGGTGGACAAGGACAAGTTTCAAGAAGGGATGAAGCAATTGGCGGACGATATCCGCGCGCTGGGTTTTCGTCCCGGACTTTGGACGGCTCCCTTTGGCACCGGCAACAAGGAGTTTTACGAGGCGCACCGGAGCTGGTTTTTGCATGATGAAAGCGGGAAACCCGTTTCTTCCTGGAACGGGCGCTATACGCTCGATCCAACCGTACCGGAAGCGCGGGAGCACCTGAAAAAGATCCACCGCATCGCTTCGCGCGAATGGGGATATGAATTCTTTAAGATCGATGGCATGTCGGGCCGGAGTCATGGCTACTGTGCGCATTTATATGAACGTCCGGAAATCCGGTCCCGTTTTCACGATCCTTCCTGTCCTAATCCGTTTGAGCTCTGTGTAAAAGCTTTTCGGGAAGGCATTGGTGAGGACCGCGTATTCCTGGCCTGCCAGGGACACACCTCCGGCCCGGAGCCCAGGTATGCCGATGCTTCCCGCATCGGCGCCGATATTGTTCATCCGAACGAGCCCGTCAAATGGGAGAACGTGCTTAATCAGGGCCGTTGTACGATTAACCAGGTCTTTACCCATAATATCGTTCTGATCAATGATCCCGATACCCTGCTGGTCCGCGATTTGTCACTGGAAGAAGCCCGGGTTTCGGCAACCGTTGTCGCCCTGCCGGGCCAGCTCACTTTCTTTGGCGATAAGCTGGCCGGGCTTCCTGATCAGCGGATGAAGATGCTGCAGCAGAGTCTGCCGGTTGCCGATGTGCGTCCTATGAGCCTGTACCCGCATTTTGCCATGCTGCCTGTCTGGAACCTGGCCGTCAGGAATGAATTTCTGGGCAGCTACAATGTCGTTGCCTTATTTAACTGGGAGGATGAACCAAAGCAGCTGTCGTTTACCGCCGGAGAGCTTGGCATTGATCCGGATAGGGAATATGTGCTGTATGAGTTCTGGACCGGGAAGAGCGCCGGGATCATGAAGGAATCATTTACGATGGAGCTTTTACCGCACAGTGTGCGCCTTTTGGGGATTCACCGGCTGAAAACTGTTCCGCAATGGATCGGGAGCGACCGCCACATCGCGCAAAATGCCCTTGAACTGGAGGCATACCGGTGGAACGACCCGGCCCGGAGCCTGGAAGGCTCCGTCCGGTTGATCGCGTCTTTCCCCTTAACGGCCCGCTTCCACATTCCCGAAGGGTATTCGTTCGGGAAGGTGTCGTGCGAAGGGGCAATCTGTTCGGCTGTTAAAGAGCCGGGGAATGTGCTTGCAGTTACTTTTCGTTCGGCTAAAACAGCTGTTTTCCCGTTTAGACTCGGATTCTAACGGGGCATGAGGGTCTTCCCCGGATTAAAACATTAGCGCATTTCGATTATTGCCGATATTTTCAACATTGCTTTCATCTGTCTTTTCCTGACGTACTTCATGGCTGCCGCCAGGCTGGCTGTCGCCGTCCGGTAGTTACGGTATACATCCATCAACCTGCCGGCAACATCGCTTCCGGTGGTTTTTCCAATCTCAAAAACCCATTCGGGAAGCCCAATATCATAATACATCTCCCCTTTGATGGTGTCTTCGGGCTGGCGCAGATAAAAAGCGGGAGTTCCCTGGGTATAGGCAACGATGGGCGAATGACACTCCAGACTGATTACCGCAGTTGCATTTTTATAAATGGTCGTTGCCTCGTCAATCCGCCAGAACGATTCCTTCTTGATGACCTTCTTTTTGACATCATCGGGTAAAGGGTTGAATAATAATTCATCAAATAGATCGATGTTGTGAATCATCTCAGGGCATAAAAGCACCGGATTCCCGGTTTTCCTTACCCAGGTAATCATGGCTTCGCGGGCTTTGGCATGATCTTTTTCCTTATGCTGGTTGTTCAGTTCGTCCGCGGCCTTCACGCGCTCCGCGCTCCAGGGGGCAGGGTCGAACCGAAGTTCCGGGGCAATGCGATAATATGGGGTCACCCGCAGACGGGGAACTACACAAATGAACTTCCTGGGCTCCAGTGCCTGGCTCTTCATAAATTCCAGAGCTTTCTGTTCATTTTGGACATGGGTGCCAAAGGTTGCATCGGGGGCAAAGTCCATCAGCGGGCAGGTCACCCCGGCTTTCCTGAGATTCTCCAGCGAGGCCGTTTCGCGCGTAAAGCAGAAAGAAGCCTAATCAAGAAATGCTTTTCTGATTCCCTCCGGGGGAGTGCCTACCGTAATCCCGAAAATCCCGTACGGCTTGTTATAGTTCTTTGCCACCCAGTTTACTTCGGTTTCCTCTCCATGTCCGGCGAGTACAAAATCAACTTGTCTGGCCACCTTCCCGATTTCTTCATTCACGGGCACATCATGATCCATCTTCGAGTGAATGATCCGGACCTCCGGCCAATGTGCTGAAATCAGCTCATCAAACTCCGGAAGATCGATCTTCGGCCAAAGAATAACTTTCACTTCCGGCAAATATGTGGTGAGCAGGTTCAAAATTCCCGTTACATGCCCGTGATCGCCCATGTTGGCGTACTGAATGCCCGTACAAAGCAGAATGGTTTTCTCCTTTTTCGGGGATGCTTGCCCGAAGAGATTTTGGGAAAGGGCGATGCCTCCCGAAAGGAGGCTAAGGCTTTTTATACAGTTTCTGCGGTCCATATGTGCGGATTTTAAATTCAGCCAAACTTATTGATTATACGATGATTAATTCCTATTTTCCGTTTTCTTTAATGATAAAACGGCCCAGCGAAGGAATCTTCTTTCGCAGTTCGTTTGTGACAAGAACGGCAAACTGATGGGCTCCCTTTTCTGACAAATGCGTGTTATCCTGTTTTCCCTCAGGATAATTGGCGCAAGGACCCACCCACAGGTATGTTTCTTTCGAAAGTTCTTCTCCAAGCTTGTTGACATAGTCTGTTCCCAACTGATTTAAATCGATAAGTTCGACTTCCAGTTCCCGGCTTACCTGCCTGACCACTTCCGGATACTCCCCATGCGTGTCCGATAGCTTCCCGCTTTTAAATGCCCGCCGGGGAATCGGTGTAAGCAAAACCGGAATCGCCCCTTTTGCCCGCGTTTCGTTTACAAATTTCTCCAGGTTGCTCTTATAAAGTCCATGGGGAGCGGCGTATCGCAGGGTATCATTACTTTTTTCATCATTGTGTCCGAACTGGATAAAGACGTAATCACCGACGGTAAGACTTTCGGCCACTTGCTGCCATCTGCCCTCGTTTATAAAAGTTTTTGTGCTGCTTCCGTTTTTTGCACGATTATCAACCGTGACATTGCTGTCAAAATAATCGGAAAGTACCTGTCCCCAGCCGGTTTCAGGAAACTTATCAGCCGTCTTGTTGGCCATGGTCGAGTCGCCGATCGTATATACTTTAAAGTTCGCGGTGTTCTCCTCCTGCTCCCGGCAGTTAAAGCTCATCAGGCAAAAACTCAACAGAACGCACAGCAATACTGATCGTTTATTTGTTTCACGCATATTCATTTGTTCCTTTTTTTATTAATATTCATTTTCAATGATCCACAGGCCCGAATAGCCGGTACACACATACAGTTTGTCCTTGTGTGACCTGATTCTTCCGTAGATAAAATTTCCTTCAATACCAGGAATAGCAATTTCCTTTATGAATTTCGGTTTGCCCGCATCAGCCAGATCATAAATCATGACCGACTGATTGGTCGTCACATAGAGCTTACTGCCATCAATCGAAAGCTTTTCACACTGGGCAGCCGTTGTTGCCAGCTTTTCGGAGAAGACTTCGTGTGGATGCTGCGGATCTTTCGCATCATACACGTGCAGACTTTTACTTCTGGAACTCCGGTAGATGTATTGATCCTTCACGGCAACTCCGTTTGTCGGCTCCTGTATCACAGTTATTTTCCCGAGCGATAATGGGTTTTCGATATATTTCAGTACCAGAAGCGACTTGGAATTGGCGGCTGCAAAATAATCTCCGTTAAAGGCGTCATCGCTCACCTGATGCATGAAATGTTCGACAGGAAGGTCTTTTGCCGACAGCCGGGGATTGAATTCATCGGAAATATCAACACAGCCGGTGGTTGCCCAGGTATCGGTCCGCAGGATGATCCGGCCATCACTGATCCACATATCATTTAAGAACCGTCCGGCTCCAAAGGTCCTGATCAGCCGGGGGCTGCTGATATCTGTTAAATCAACGACCTGCAGTCCTTTCGCTCCGCACGACAGATAGGCAACTTTCCCGGACACCACGACATCATAAACGGTCCCTGCTGCTTTGAATGTGGCAATCCGGTTACGGGGGGCGGCTATGTCGGCTATTTCAAGTCCTTCCGATCCACAGGCCATATAAATATACTTGTCATCCGGAAAACAGGAATGGATTTGCCCTTTTGAAAACAATTTAGTTCTCTTTCCCTCCTGGGAATACGGCTGATATCCGGCATGGATAATTCCGGGCTGAACGCCTGTTTCCACATGCTGCGTACCGGCCAGTCCCGGCGCTGAAATAAGCTGACAGCCGTTTTTGTAGTCTGCCAGAATAATCAGATCGTCGGTGATGGCCAGGTCATGGGCGTAATTCACATCGGTATACGACGTGAGGAGTTTTAGCTTTTCCGGTTCGCTGATGTCAAACACATAGACTCCGTCGTAGCCGTTCGCAAAAAACAGCTTGTTGCCGCTGATCTGAACTTCCCAACAGTCGGGCGACCTTGCCTCATTGCCCGATGGAATGGCATAGGAGATCACCAGCCTTGCATTTTCAGGCTCCCGGATGTCAATGACCGACACCCCGTGCCCGCCATGTCCGTGAACGACATAGGCATAATCGCCCTTGATGGCAACTCCCCAGGCATTCCCCGGTACGGCTACCGATTTCACTGGCGTTGGTTTTGCAGGATCTGAAATATCGAGGATGGTCATCACCTTTTTATAGTGCTCGCCAATGTAGGCGTAATTTCCCCTGCTTTTGGCTCCCTGTGCCTCGGCAGTTTTAATTTTTCCGATAAACTCAGGTCTCTTCGGATTGCTGATGTCGATTGTTTCCACACCGACCGTCCGGTTGCAGCAAATCAGAATATTCCCGTTAACGGCAATACCCGTGGCCTGCTCCGTGGTGTCGTAGGTTGCCAGATACCGCATCGACGATGGATTTTTTACATCAAATACCTGTATTCCCCCCATACGGCAGGCTACAAAAGCATAATCGCCTTTTAGCTCGATGTCGTAACCCACGCCTTCCAAAGGAACCGTCGACAGTATTTTGGGATGAGAAGGGTCGGATATGTCAGCCGAAGCCAGTTCTTCCGCCGCCACGATAAAGACAATCTTATCTTTCACGGCAACAGATCGGACACTGTTTAGCCGGATGCAGGCGATGCGCTTTAATTCAGTTTTCAAGTCGCCGGGCTGGGTCAAATCGTCGGATGGCGTAACATCATTCCCACGACAGTTAACAAACATCAGCAAAATGAAAACGACAGTAAGTAAATTTTTCATGTACCGTTCAGTTTAGTTATTGAATATCAGTCCAGGACTCCGGACTGCATTTGCGGCTGCTATTCAGCAAAAATAATGGTCGGATTCCCGTCAATTCCCTTTTCTTTGATCAGCGCCCCGATCTTCGAATCAAACGGGTAGTACCGCGTATACTCCACGCCCACCATGCCAAAATTTTTACCGGCAGTCTGGATATAAATATTATTCTCCATTTTCGGTAAATGCCCTTCTTTCAGTGCGCTTACCGAAAGCAGGACATCCACACTCCGGTCAAAAATATTCCCTTCTATCCGGAAATTCTCAGCAGGATATTTCCGCTTTCCGCCCAGCCAGCCGGCCTGGATATGCCGGGCTACCTTGTTGGGCCTTTGCCATCCAAAGCCATAGCCGGCAAAACGGCAGATGTTGTTTGTGAAAGAAATGTTTCTCATCACGTCTCCCTCCGACAGCGGCTGATCAAGGAAATACTCGATGGAATAGGAGCAATACTCGATCAGGTTGTTGCTGTATCGCACATTTTCCATGATGACCGGTTGTGATGAGGTGTAATTCTTATACTGGTGTGTTACACCTGCATCATAAATCTGATAGATGTAACAGTGGTCAACAACATAATCGCTGCATGCGCCGTAGATCTCCACCGCGTTGCCGTAACGGGTGGTCTCGCGCTGAATCGACCCTCCGATCCAGCCCAGTTCACAGTTCGTTACTTTCAGTCCGTTGCGCGATCCGGAGCTGATCCCGTGGGCCCCTCCAAATTTCAGGCACAGGTTGTCAATGGCAACATGGTCTCCCTCAAGCCGGATAATGTGTTCTTTCAGACAAAACTCGATCGATGGAAAACGGTCGGCCGGATTGCCGTTACCGGAGTACAGATAGATCTTCTTATCGGTTATGCCGTGATACATTTCGAGATCATTCTTCAGCTGACTGATATCCCCTGTAAAACCATCGATGCCGATAACTTTTTTGGTGGTGTAGAACTCTCCTTCGTTAAAGACGAGCACGCCTGCGTCATTACTGAATACCTGGTCATAGACATACACATTCGGGGTACCGGTTGCCTTCCATTTGTCCCTTATGGAATAGTTTTGGAGGGAACCGATTATTTTGGGCTTATCACCGCTTCCGTAGGCAGAATAGGTCACCCCCGCCTTCGCTTTGAGGTTTCCCCTCCAGCTTCCGTCACGTTCAAAAAGCACAAGGTCGCCGCTTTTCAAATCAGCCAGGCTCACCTTCGAAAGTGATGCCCAGGCTGTTTTGGCTGATTTCCCGCTATTTGTATCATTTCCGCCATTCGAGACGTAATAAACTGTTCCGGCAGTGATCGCTGTTTCCGATGCCGAATTCAGGATTTCGGCCTTCAGCGCATCGGCTTTTGCATTGACATCAGAAAGGGTGCGAACCGCTTCTTCTTTTTCAGGATCGGTGGGTTGCGTCTCTGCCGATTCGCCTTTACTGCACGCGAGCAACACGGCCAGGATGGCCGTGGCAAAAAGCAATTTCTTCATATAGGTTTCGTTTGCTTACAAGACTTCGTTTTTTTAAGAGCATCCGCAGACACGGGCTGCCTGGTGCGGGGAACAGGTAACGCCGAAACCCCGGCGTTACCTGTTTTAAAAAAAAAGGAATTACGGTTTGGTTTTTACCGATACCGTACCCCGAAGCATCTCCCCAAAGTATATTTTGAAGGTATAAGATGTGTTCGCTTTAAGCGCCGGAATAAGCTTCTCTCCGGCATCTGAAGCCGATAAGGAGACCACAATATCTGCAGTGCCGGCGGCTGAAGCCACAATTTCAGAAACGGTTTTCGTTTTATCCCATTTCAGCAAAACCTGGTTTGCCGCAATGTCGGTTGCAGCAACAGCATAAAAGATATTTTCGATTCCTGTGCGGAACGTAACCATTTCATATTCTGAATCCTTGATCGTGCTGATTTTACTCAGCCCTTTTATCCGGGCAGAATAAACGGTATCACTCCATAAGTCTCCTATTGTATATTCATCTGTGCCATCCAAAGGAATGATCTGCAGATCGGTTGAAAACAGCAGGCTGTCGCGGCTGATTTCAAGGCTGTACGATGCATTGGCAATTGGTATCCAGGTTAGTCTCACTTTATTGCCATCCACTCCGGCGGTTAGTAATGCCGGCCGAAACAGTCGCTCCGGGATATCGCTGATGGTGTCTTCTTTTTCGCATGAAATCATGAACAGGAGAAGGCATACCATCATCATGATCAACCTGGTTATACTATATTTTATTCGTTCCATACTATTCTTATTATTAATTGTCATATCATCAATTCAATTCTAAATGGATCACCTACGGAAGCTGATCATTGCTCAACATGCCGTTACTTGCGGTGATCAGGTCAATATAGATGGGTTGCAGGTGATTATTCTTCGCCGGATCGTACCCGTTTGCCACGTTTGCCACATTCGAAAGCTGCTTTGCCTTGTTGCTGGCCGAGTAAAGCGGCAACCAGGCCGAGCGGGTGTACCCTGAAATAGCTGTCTCGGGCAATCGGTAATCAGGATTCAGGATATCAATTGTTTCGCCGTCGGCGTTCCGTTTCCAAAAGATATTAGCTGGTACTTTATCGTGATAAATATACGATTCATCGTCATCGCAGATTTTCTGCATATCTGCTTTCATCTGATTGATCTTTGTCCCCAGCAGATTCCAGCGCACCAGGTCTTGCTTGCGGATGCATTCCCCGCCGAGCTCCCAGCCGCGTTCATCGACAATTGCATTGAAAAAAGCGTCTTTGCCTGTCGAAACAGAATCGACATACTGTGTTACTTTTGACGCCCACTTCGCTTCGGGAAATGCTCTTTTCCGAACGAGGGCCAGCGCATCTTTGGCGGCCTGCGTCGGACCGTTAATCTGATTTTCAGCTTCAGCATACATCAGTACAATATCAGAATAACGCATCATCGGCCAGTTTACCCCCGTAAAAGTCGCCGCACTCATATCCCCGCCCAATGAAGGGTTGATCCACTCCCTGCGGAATTTACACCATCCCAGGGCATTGGGCGATGCCAGCATCTGGATGCCTGCATTTGTACCTGACCCGCTGTAGCTATACATCTCCACGGAAACATCTCTCCTGACGTCGCTCCGGTCGAACGAATAGTAATAGGTAAGCGGGATACTTAGCCTTGATGGAGCCCGGCCGTATTTTTTGTCGGCTGTCGCATTGTGAGCGATTCCCCAACTTTCGGCAACCCGCCCCCTTGAAAGTAAGCGGCCAAATGCAATCTCAAACAGGATCTCTTTATGCGTCAAATCCATGGTATAGGTATGCAGGTTTTTAAAAATGTTTTCAAAATCCGGGTTAAACTCATGTTCGCCGCTCTCCATAACTTCTTTACACTCCTGACCTGCAATTCTGTAGTATTCCTCCCAGTGCCTGCCCCGCCGCGTTTCGAACGTTTTGTTTCGAAGCGAATAGCCGGCATATGCCAGGGCCATCCTGGCCCGTAAGCCTTTTACAAAAGCTTTGTTTACACGTTCTGTGGTTTGGGTTTTACTCATCCATGGAACGTAGTCCTCCACGTCTTTCAGGTCCTGGATCAAAAACTCATAGATCGAATCGCGGTCGGCTTTTGGAAGGTTGAATTCATCTCCTGCCTGGGTCGACTTCGTCTTGAAAGGCACATCACCCCAATGATGGATCAACTCGCTATAGAAATAGGCTCTTAGGGTTACAGCTTCACCATACAGGCGATGCGCTTCATCGGCATGTTCGCCTTCCCACAGAACGCTTTTAGGCAGGTTGTCGATGCAAAGGTTCGCCTTTTCAATGCCCGAATAAAAGTCGTTCCAAACCTGCTGCAGGTAGTTGGTCCCTTCGGTTGCCGAGTAATGGGAAATATTATACACGGCACCATTATTAGCGGCCCAATTTACCTCGATATCATTGTCCGCTTTGTAGAACATAAAGGTATAATCGTACAACGGATTAGAGGTCAGTTGCTCGTAGACCCCATAGACTGCTTTTGTGGCAAAATCCAGATTTCCAAAAGTCGTTTCTTCTGTCAATGTTGATTTGGATTCAGTGGCCAGGTAATCCTCGCACGAAACCGCTGAGAGCGACAGGAGGCTATAGCAAAAGAATTTAATGTATCGTTTCATTTTTATTGATTTTTTAGAATTCTACATTTAAACCGAGGTTAAAAGACCGGCTTCTTGGATAAGCACACCAGTCAACGCCCGGGGTTAAGGGGGTGGAGCGCAGAGCATCGACTTCAGGGTCATAACCCGAGTAGTTTGTCCAGGTCCACAGGTTATATGCGGAGGCATATATTCTTAGTTTTGTGATTCTCATTTTTGACAGAAGGCTCCCGGGTAGTGAGTACCCGAATGTTAAGGTATTCAGACGCAAAAAAGAACCATCTTCAATTCCCCAGGAATGTAAGGGAATGTTGTTCATCAAAGGCGTCCAGATGGTTGCGTTTTTATTCATTTCGGCCAGTTGCCCCGGATCTGTGATCACTTCCCCGTTCGTTTTGTCAATATAGCTAAAGCGGCTTTCCGAGTTCATCATGTTCAAAAGGTTCTTGTACGGGTAATTTGCATAGGCTGCTGTGCAGAACAGCTTATTGGCATTGTAGATATCGTTGCCGTATACCCAGTTAAAGAAAGCAGACAGATCAAATCCTTTGAGTTGTGCCGTCAGCGTTATACCGCCTGTATGCTTCGGATTGGCGTTGCCGATAATCACCTTGTCCTTGCCATCGATAAGAAAATCGCCATTCTGATCTTTCAGTTTCAGGGCACCTGGCATTAACTTGTAACTTCCGCCCAACAGACCATTATTCGCCACCCCCTCTTTTAATACATACCGTTCATCAACATAGTCAAAATCGTCGAATGAATACATTCCTTCGGTTACCTGACCATACATTTGCCCAACTTGTCCGCCCTCGTTGACCAGATAATCGCCGGCAGGTCCGCCCGAGGAAATCCACCGTGTCGTTTGTTCCCAGCTTCCAACTTCTCCCAAATTGTCAATCCGGTTCCGGTTAAAGCCAATATTGAACGAAGCCGATAACTGAAAGTCCTTTTTATCAATGAAAATGGCGTTCAGCGTAAATTCAATCCCGCGGTTTGACGTTTGCCCGATGTTCTGCCATTGGGTAGAATATCCTGAGCTCGAAGGAATGGTCGCTTTAATCAGCAGATCTTTCGTCGTATTTTTATACAACTCAACCGAACCACTGAGCCTTTGCCTGAACAGACTAAAGTCAGTTCCGATGTTGCGCGTGATGGTTGTTTCCCATTTCAATTCAGGATTCGAAAGGATACTCCCGGGAAGGATAATCGGTGTAGGAATGGCACCGTCGCCGTCACCGGTTACGTTCAGGCCCCCCGAGGTGATGGAAAAAGTCTTTTTCCAGGCATCATCTGTGATCCGGTTATTCCCAGACTCCCCGTAGCTGGCCCTCAGTTTCAGATCGGACAGCCAGTTTTCCGTATTGTCCATGAATTTTTCATCAGAAAGACGCCATGCCAGCGCGGCCGACGGGAAAAATCCCCATTGGTTGCCGGGTGCAAATTTACTTGACCCGTCAGCGCGGAAAGTAGCCGAAACCAGATATCTTCCTTTATAATCGTAATTTAACCGGCCAAAGAAAGAAGATATTTTATTAGCCGGAAAATCGGAGGTCGAAACCGGATCGGCCATTCCAAGGCTCATATTTGCTAATGCTGTTTCTGCGTCGATATACATCGGAAAGTATTTCGCCGACGTAATTAAACGGTCTCTCTTATAATAGTTCAGCTCCTCGCCAACCATGACCGTCAGGTTGTTCCCCGGAAGAAAATTGCGCCTGCTGTACGTCACTATATTCGCAAGCCTGTATCCTTTAATGTCATTTTTAGTGATGGAAACAATGGGTTGATAGCCATAGAGATTCACATTCGTTGTATGGATCCCGTAAAAACGGTTGTCGGTCTCTTCACCATACTGGGTACCATATTCAAAACGATAGTTCAGGTTCTTTGAAAAACGAATGGAAGCAGCGCCATTGAAGTAGATCGCCAGATCCTTTTCCCGCCTGTAATCGTCGTTGGTCTGATCGACGGGATTGACAATCGATGAATTCGTTGCTTCAAAATCTTCATCGCTTACACTGCTGTCAACAAAATCCATCAGACCCTCTACCGGCCGGAACTGGATGGTGTGGTACAACCGGCTGTTGGAAGACGTGCCGGCACCTTTCAACCTGGTGTCTGATAACCGGGTATTCAAATCAACGGTCAGCCAGTCATTGACTTTATGGAAAGTCTTTACGGTAAAGTTCGTTCGCGAATAACCCGAGCCAAGCATGACTTCCTTTTCGTCATTCTGCGTCAGGCTGATGTTGTATTTGAAGCTTTTCGATCCACCCGAAAAAGCAAGATTGTGGTATTTGCTTGTGCCGGTGCGGCCAAACATTTCATCCTGCCAGTTCGTTCCCTGCATCGTTTTGTATAAATCAAAATCCAGGAAGTCGCCATAGTACCTTTCCAGATCGGTGGTTGCTTTCATTTGCTCTACGGCACGCCTCTCGTACTGGTAAAACACATAATCGTATGGAGACATCACTTCAAGCGATTTTGTCACTTCTTTTACACCAAAGTAGCTATTATAGCTGACCTTCCCCTTTCCTTCGCTTCCACCCTTTGTGGTGATCAGGATGACACCATTTGCCCCCCGGGCCCCATAAATAGCTGTCGAAGATGCATCTTTCAGGATATCGATCGAGGCGATGTCGGTAGGTGCCACATCACTGATACTTTCAACGGGAAAACCGTCTACAATATATAAGGGAGAATTATCCTGGGTGATGGAACCACCCCCGCGCACCCGTATTTTAATCTCGGCATCGGGAGAACCTTCAGTCTTTGTCACCTGAACACCGGCCATCCGTCCCGCAATGGCTTGCGCGGCAGAGGTTACCGGCACATCTTTAAGCGTCGCACCGCCAACCGACGATACCGATCCGGTTAGGTCCTTGCGGCGTGCGGTGCCATAACCGATGGCCACTACTTCTTCAATTCCTACGGCTTCTTCTTCCAATTTCACATCGATAACGGTTCTGGATCCGACGGGTATTTCCTGTGCCTTCATCCCCACAAAGGAAAACACCAGCGTGGCATCTCCGGGAATATTGGACAGTGTGTATCTCCCGCTGAAATCAGTAACCGTTCCGATGGTTGTACTTTTCAGGACCACCGAAACCCCGGGCAGTGGCTGCCCTGATGAGTCGGTTACTTTTCCTGATAAGGTTTTTTTCTGTTGTACGTTTGCCGTAGCAAGAAATCCTTTTTTCGCAACAATCATGATGATCTTTCCTTTTGACGTGTATGTCAGGTTCTCATCCTTCAGCACATCGTCCAGTATCTCAGATACCATCCTGTTTTCGTAATGACCAGTTTTTAGCTTGGACCCCGCCAGCAACTCATTTCTATAGAAGAACGAATAATCTGAATTTTCCTCTATCGCTGCAAAAACTTCTGTAAGTGTTTTACTGCTAAAGTTCAGATCCATTCTTTGGGTCTGCGAATAGGTAGATGTTGCCGTAACCTGCAATAGCGCAAGGAAGAACAACATTGTAGTCAACTTCATAATGGTCATAATTTTTCCAAGCATAAGGCATCGCAGATGCCTTTGCTTCAGATTGTTTTTTTTCATAGTTTTACTCTGATTTAAATTACTCGTATTTAAATTTGAAGACGTTGGCTGAGTAGCCGCTCAGCCAGCGTCTTATTTATTTTCTCATTGCACTGTAATTTTAATTTCTCTTAAACCTGTTTTTTCATAAGTAATTGGTACGTACACCCGGATGGCGTCCAGAACCTGCCAGATCGTTTCTTCATTCTTAAACGTACCGGTAAAACTCACATCCCTGTTTTCAGGATTACTTAAATGGATGTCGACATCGTACCAGTTTTCCAGCCGTTTAGCCAATTCATGCAACGTGACGCCCTGGAAGTCGAACCTGTTTTCGATCCAGGCCGAGGCGCGGGCGGTATTGGTTTCTTCTATCCACGACCGATTATCTTTGATAATAAAAGCCTGACCGGGGACCAGTACCTGTTCACTTTTCTGCAAATGAATATTGATTTTGCCCGACACGAGTGTGATCTCTTTCCTTCCAAAATTCTCATAAGCCATCACATTAAATTCAGTACCCAGCACCTCGACTTCACATTCAGTTGTCCTGACCCGGAAAGGAGCCTTTTTGTCGGGCGCCACTTTAAAGAAGGCTTCGCCGGTAAGTTCAACCTCTCTGGACCTGGAGTCGAAGGCCTGGCAAATTAACCGGGAGCTTGCATTCAGCCAGACCTGCGAACCATCGGGCAATGTTACTGTCGATTTTTCTCCGCGTGGTGTTTCGAACACCAGTGGCCCTGAAAACGAACGACGTGCCGGTAAGAATTGTGACAAAGCCGTGCCCAACAGCAAACCAAAAAGCAAGATCGCCGCGGCCGAGCCAATTTGCGTCCATAACCGCCGGGCTGAACGCATATAGATTTTCGTTTTTGCCCTACTTATTCTATGCTGAACCCGGAGCCAGTTCCTTTGCCCGGCTCCAGTCTCACAAGGGTTCAGTTCCCACTCTTTTTTTGCCAGATCAAAATGGTCCTGGTTTAGCTTGTCCTTCAGATGAGCAGACAATTGGCTGTGTTCGCCTTCGTTCAGCTGTCCCCGAAAATAGCGTTTAATTATTTCTGCGAATTCCGGATTTTCCATAGATGATATTTCTAGCTTCTAATAATATGACTGAATAGGGCGCAATTTACCCATCCTGGAAAATGAACTTTTTTCAAAATATTTTAAGAAAGGAGAGTGATAAATCGGTGGCGGGCAATAGCGGAAATTATAATCCTTTTAATATCATGATGATAGCCGTCAAAGGAAGTTTATCAGAAAAGGTTTCGTGGAACGTCTGAAGCGCACGTTTGAGATGTCGTTCAACATTCTTGATACTAATATTCAGTTTTTCAGCAATTTCCCGGTTTTTTAGCCCGTCAACGCGGCTAAGTTTAAAAACCTCGCGACAGCGGGGCGGTAGCCGTTCAATAGTTTTTTCAATTTCTGAGCGGAGTTCTTCCTCAATTAAAATATAAGGTTCATCGCGAACGAAGTCAATATAATAAAGCTCTTCCACTTTTAATTGTTCTCCAAACCACAGATTTCTATTTTCAATGATCCTTAAGCGCTTGAGGTAGTCAATGCATTTGTTCCTGACCATCATATACAGATACGACTCAATGTTCCTGATCTGAAGGTGGTCTTTATCTTCCCACAAGCTGACAAAGACTTCCTGCGTGATATCCTCTGAAGTCACAGGATCAGAAATAATCCGCGCGGCAAAGTCATTCAGACGTGGAAAATAAATCAGGAAAAGCGAATGCAGCGCACCCTCATCTCCGTCTTGCATTTTTCGGGAGAGATCATTTACATACGTTCCTTTTATATTCTCCATTTCTTTCCATAAGTTTTTGATCATCAACTAAACCATTGCGTGCGTTATGACCGGCAAAGATAAGTTATTTATTAGGAGTACCGCGTCGTAAAGGAATGTTTAGCGTTCCGGATTGCCACCCAAATATGCTTTGCAAACCGGGAATATGAAGATGAATTCTTCGCCGCTGAATTTTTCATCAAGGAAATGCCCGCCATAAGGCCTGCGAAATTGTTATAATGGTAACATTAAACCGGCAAGAGATGGCAGATAGCACAAGGTATAAGCGCCTGACGCGTATTGTTAAAACGGAGAATGATAGCAGGTCAGTTTTTCCCAGGCTGATCGTTGGGCTGATTTTTTTGTCAGAAGGGATTCAGAAATTTCTGTTTCCGGAACTGGTGGGAACCGTGCGGTTTGAAACGATCGGTTTTTCCAATGCTGCATTTTGGGCTTACGTTACGGCAACGCTGGAAGTTGTTTGCGGTCTGCACATCCTGTTGGGCCTGTTTACGCGACTTGCCGCGATTCCTTTGCTGATTATCATGATAACCGCATTTTTAACAACCAAACTGCCGGTACTGATTAACAAAGGATTCTGGGCGATGGCACACGAATACCGTACCGACTTTGCCATGACTCTATTACTGCTTTATCTCCTTGTTTACGGAGCAGGCAGATGGTCGGTCGATTTATTAATTTTTAGACGCTCCCGCTTCTGAAAAAATCATAAAAGACAAACGGTCCGCTTTCGTGTGCATCACACCTTTGCCTCTCTATTTTTCCCGGTTGAACATCGGGAATAAATCGCGGATATCCTGATCGGCAACTGAACGGCCGAATGCACAAACCTCAAAGGTCTCAAGGGTGGTCACTTTTTCGGCATGTAAAGCGCCGTACCATTTATTGAGCGCTTCTTTATCGACCTCCTGTACAACGCCGCGTTTGCGGACGTACAGGTCCTCCAGATATTGAAGCCGCTCTTCCCGGCTTTCCGGAATCGGGGCAGTACTGCGATTAATCCAGGGTAACCATTCATAGAATTGTGACTCGTGCGCATCCAGTATATTGGCTTTTTCTCTCACTACCGTGCTGATGTCGACGACGATGTCGGGTTGCGGCTTTAGGGGGTTCGTATAACGACCCTTTGCATACAGGAAAAGCGGGCTTTGTTTCAACGCGCCGACCTCGGGCAAAATGTGAGGAACATTTACCAGAAAAGCGGCATCCTGAACAAGAATGGAGGCGTTCCGGTGGTCCGGATGATAGTCGTACGGCGGATGCGTAATGACAATATCGGCATTCCATTCCCGGATGATGCGGATTACTTCGAGTCGGTTTTCCAAAGAAGCGGTCAGTTCGCCATCGTTATTGTTGATGATTTCATAGGCGCATCCCAGGCGTTTTTTTACTTCCTCAACTTCAAGCTGCCTTCTTTTGGCGATCTCACTTTTCGTATTCTTGTGGTGTCCGGCATTGCCATTTGTTAACGAAACAAATTTCACCTCATATCCCATAGCCGATAGGAGGATAGCGGTTCCTCCGGTGGTAAGTTCGCAGTCATCGGGATGAGCCATAATCACGATCATCCTTTTCTCCCGGGCCGGGAGCAGCGAACTCGAGCCTATCAACATCGCTAAAAAGCAAAATTTCAACATCGTGCAATCCTTAAAATTTACACGAATAAAAGTAAGGCAAAAAGGGTAATGATCTAGGCGGAGGTCACTTTTAATTTTACGAATTTTTATTCAAAAAAACATGAGTATACCTTGAGTATAGGAAGCGTTCTCCATAAAAATGAATAAATATCAGCAAATATATTTTCGAAAAACTGTTTAAGAAAATAGAACTTGCTTACCTGTCTGGAACTATATTTGTCAGACAGAGAAAACTAATTCCACTGCCATGTTAAGCCGGTTAATCAAGTTGGGGTGTCGGTTGATTGCCCTGTCAGCTCTTATCCTTCAGTCATTGGGAGGTTTTGCATCGCCTCCGGAAGCCGATTCGATCCAGGTTGTTCTGGATCCGGTCAGCCTGATTCTTCCCGGAGAATCGTTTCCAATAGGTGTTGTTTCCTATTCAAAAAACGGGAAGGTTAAAGGGACCGTAGGTTTGGCTGATGGCCATGTCTGGTGGATGCGTTACAATGTTGAGGTAACGGGTGGTTCCTTTTCCGGTGGGAAGGTGTTGGTAAACGACAGGCTGATCCCTTCCAAAGGGAAATATATTGAGTTAAAGGTGTATCCGCGAAAGCAACCGGAATTAACAAAACGACTTTTGTTGCCGCTTAATTATGAAACTAAAATTAAATTCCGGGTTACGGACGATTTTGACAAAGCTCCTGGGAGTCAGGTCCGGGGTGAATTATTGACCGAATTTGACAACGGGTTGCAACGAGTCTGTACGAATCTGAGGAACAGTGATGAGTCGGAACGGTTTCTCTTTTTTGTCAATGGCGGAACCTGGGACAAAGGGAAGTTCCTGATCGATCCTGATTTTCTTCACATTCAAAATCACCAGCCTTCACTGATGATTCAATCACTTAGGAATCCTGAACTTGTGGATACCTTTCATGTTTTGCTGGATTATCGCCATACGTATAGTCTTGGTCTTTATGGTTCAGCCGGGATTCCTGGTTTTTCAGGAAGCGACGGAAGCAGCGGGTCTGCAGGTGATCACGGATACGACGGACAGCCGGGACAAAATGGTGGTTTTGGAGAAGATGGGCCTGATATTGATGTTTTTGCGGACCTGTATCACGATTCGCTCCTGAATTGCGATTTACTTTATGTTTATGCTGAAAACCGGTGGACTGGCGAAGAGTATCGCTATTTAATTAATCCCGATGGGGGTAAATTAAAGGTGGGTTCGTTTGGTGGTCCGGGGGGCAGTGGTGGCAGGGGCGGCAGAGGCGGGAATGGCGGTGATGGCGAGGACGGCAAAAGATGGACCGAGACTCACCTGGAAAAAAGAATCGTGAAAAAGCCGGTGCAAAAGAAAGGCATCCGTAAGGAAAAACAGAAAAAGACTGATGCAGAAGGGAAAGAATATGAAGTGGAAGTCGATGTGGAATATACGGAAACGGTATATGTTGATGAGGAAATCGATGTGGAGGTTACCGTTACAAAACAGGGTCCTGGTCAGGATGGCGGCGATGGCGGCTGGGGCGGACCCGGCGGAGTGGGGGGTGAAGGCGGTTATGGCGGAAATATTAATTTATATTTAACCGACGACGCCAGGCCTTACCGGAATTTGATTGAAGCCAGAAGTAACGGTGGATCCGGAGGGATGCACGGATCGGGCGGCAGAGGAGGGGGCGGCAATCCTGCGGGATCTGACGGACGCAACGGACAATCAGGACCATCGGCAATAGGATGGGCAAACAACGGATATAATGGCAGGCTTAGCGTTGAGTCAACCGAAGAATTTTTTCAGTATAAACCGGCTCAGGAAGAATAGTTGTTCAGGACAGACATGGGCTGCTTTTGCCGGGCTACCAATTGTGGAAAGAAAGTATGATATGGCAGATGTCATTTCACGGGCCGAAGCCGAAATCAGTTCGGTCAGATCAACCGCCTGTTCGGGGTGTATCGTAAAATGAGCAAGCAAAAAAATAACAATATTTCTTTAAATTAAGTCCTTTATTGTATATTCGAACGCTATTTATTTAGTAGTTGTTCCCGAAGCAGCAGTATCCTTGATTTTTGGGCGGAAAAATCAGCAGGATGAGTTAGGGTAATACTTTACAAGGAATGCATTCTCAGATGCAGCAACAGCAACAAGATCAGGCAGTGTTGTTTTCTTAGCCTTAGTACTACGGCAAAAAAAGCGTAATTACCAGTCTTTTATCTCCATTTAAGCGAGGACACTATTTTAATTATCCGGATTGGCAGATAATTGCCGTAACAGCATTTCTGCAGAATCAGGATCGCGCAGGATCATGATCGACGTGCCCGATCCAATCGATATACGGAAATTGTCTGTAATAAATACAGTATACTGATTATTAATTTATTAACTGAATAATGATGAAAAAATTAGTTTTAGCTGTCGCAATTATGCTTTTAGTAACACCAGCCTTTTCGCAAGAGAAAAAGATTGGAAGTGAGACTGAAGCGCAAAAAAAAGAAAGAATGGCATGGTGGACCCATGATCGTTTCGGGATGTTTATCCATTGGGGATTGTATGCGTTGCCTGCCCGTCATGAGTGGATTAAGAATTATGAAAAGATGACAGATGAACAATATCAACGCTATTTTGACAATTTCAATCCCGATTTATACAATCCGAAAGAATGGGCACGAAAAGCGAGAGAAGCCGGAATGAAATATGTTGTGCTGACTACCAAACATCATGATGGCTTTTGCCTGTTCGATTCTGAGTATACCGGTTATAAGGCTACGAATACACCGATTGGCCGGGACCTGGTCAAAGAATACGCAGAAGCTTGCAGAGCGGAAGGGCTGAAGGTTGGATTCTATTATTCACTGCTCGACTGGCATCATCCGGATTTCACCAGAGACGAGTTTCACCCGCAAAGAGTTGATGATGCGAAAGAATATTCCAGCCTGAACAAAGGACGCGACATGAATAAGTATCGCGAATACCTGCATAACCAGGTTCGCGAATTATTGACTAACTATGGAAAAATCGATTTGCTTTGGCTTGATTTTTCTTACCCGGGAGAAAATGGTAAAGGCATGAAGGATTGGAATTCGGTCGATTTATTAAAGATGGTTCGCTCATTGCAACCCGGTATAATTATTAACGATCGTCTTGATCTGAATAAATACGAAGATGGATGGGATTTTACAACGCATGAGCAATATAAAGTATCGAAATGGCCGGAAGTGAACGGGAAAAAAGCTCCGTGGGAAACCTGTCAGACATTCAGTGGTTCGTGGGGGTATCACCGCGATGAATATACCTGGAAAGATACCAAACAATTACTGGTGTTGCTAATAGAAACAGTGAGCAAAGGCGGAAATCTGATCCTGAATGTTGGCCCGACTGCCCGCGGCGTTTTTGACGATCGTGCAGACGCTTCGCTTGCTGCCATTGGCAATTGGATGAAGTATAACAGTAGTTCGATATATGGTTGCACCGAAGCTCCAAAAGAATTTATAGTTCCTGACGCGACGCTGTTAACATACAATGCCAGAACAAACCGTTTATACATTCATCTGCTCGATTATCCGTTACAGAAACTTATCCTGCCAAATTATAAGGGGAGGATTAAATATGCACAATTACTTCATGATGGTTCAGAAATAGCAATCAGCCCGCGTTCAGGCGAGGATATAAAAGAAGGGGAATATGTGAACGATTTAAGTCTGAACTTACCTGTCCGGAAACCAGGCGACGAAATTCCTGTTATCGAACTAATGTTGGAATAGCGATGTGATATGAATATAACTGCATTTCCCAGGCTGTCTTAATGATTCATTGAACGATTATTCGTAAGCAGCAGCATGATGCGGAATTAAAATTATAATTTTGAGGAAATGGAGGGTTATGCGCTGAGCGGTTTCAAAAGGCTCAGCACATAACCATAAATACGAATCCGGTTTTTATTTTCAAAACAAGCTAAGAACCATAAATCGTTTAACAGGGTGGCATGAAGATAAATGAGGAAAAACTCAGTTTTGATAGTGACGCAATATTCCTGACCCGTCATTACAGGCAGAACTATTTCACTTCCCCAAGACACTACCATAATGAATATGAAATCGCTTATATTGAGCAAAGTGAAGGGAAACTTTACGCCGGTAATAATATTGTTGATTTTGAGGCAGGAAACCTGTTTGTTTTTGCTCCTAAACTGATTCATAGTTTTAAAAACACAAAAAATATAACTGCCGGGAAAGGAGTTGCTAAAGCGACCATCATTCTTTTTAAAAAGGAATTTCTGGGAGTTTCTTTTTTTGAACGTAAAGAAGCGATACTTCTTAACAAACTACTTGCAAATGCGGAAGCCGGAATAAAAGTCTTCAACCCCTTAAGAGAAGTCGTTACGTTAATAAAAAAATTGTCCTTTGACAAAGGATTAAAAAGTATCCTGGATTTATTAACCATCCTGGATCTCTTATCAAAACACGATGATTATGAGCTGCTGACGGTGCGTTGGGTGAAAAAATTCTACTACAAGCTAAATGATAGTTTAGTGAAAGAGATCTTTTCGTTTGTTGAGGAAAACTATCCGGATAACACCATCTTTAAGAAAGCCGCTGAGTTATCCGGAATGGGAACAGCATCTTTTTCAAGGTATTTCAAAAGCAGGACAGAAAAGACTTTTTCGCAGTATGTTAATGAAGTACGGATTAATCATGCACAGGAAATGTTGATTAATACCAGTCTTGGTATCGGAGAAATATGCTCCGGTTGCGGATATAATAGTTTGTCGTACTTTAACCGCCAGTTTAAGCAGAAGAACGGCGTAAGTCCCAATGATTTTCGACATACCTTTTTCAAAATTGACAGTTACTAGAATTTGCAACCCGGGCGGGTGTAATTTTGTTTTAATAAGTTTACATTGAACTTTATTACCATTTCCCTGAACTTTATTATCCTCCTTTCTTGTCCCTATATCCCTCACTTATTTTTACTGACGGAAGATTTGGTGTAAAAAGTATTGAAACATGTCAGGTATCGATAACTGTACGTTTGCGCTCTATATACTCGCCTTTGTTTTGACAGGCGTGATAGCCGGAAGAAAACGCAGAACTGAAGCTGCTGATTTTTATATCCGGCAAAATCATCTTCCCTGGTATGTAATCGGATTTTCACTTGTCGCAGCCGGAATCAGCAGTGAACAATTTATCGGCACCGTTGGTGCCGTTTACAGCCGGGGGCTGGTAACCGCCAATTGGGAATGGGGGATTGCCCCGGCAATTATCATTATGATTGTGTTTTTTGTGCCTTATTATCTGAAAAATAAGATCCTTACTACGCCTGGTTTTTTAGAACGGCGTTTTGATGAACGGGTGAGTAAGCTATATGCCATATTGTCCGTTTTTATTTATGTCTTTATCAACCTGGCTGGTGTGTTGTATTCCGGTGGTTTTGCCATGAGCCAGATATTGGGGGTAAATATTTACGTGTGTATTGTAATGATTGCTGTACTTGTTGGTTTCTTTTCAATTTATGGAGGAATGGCCTCACTGGCCTGGACCAGCGTTTTGCAGGCAAGTATGCTACTTGGCGGAGGTTTCCTGATTTTTATTTTGGGATTGAATCGCATTGATGGAGGTCTGGCTGCAATTATCGGAGAAGGGGAAAGAGCACATTTGATCCGGCCGGTAACTGATCCGGAGATCCCATGGACAGCTTTGCTTGTCCTGATGTTCTCAACGAATATCTGGTATTATTGTACCAGTCAGAATATTAATCAAAGTGTCCTGGGGGCAAAAGACCGGTGGCATGGTCGTATTGGGCTGATATTCGCGGGCTTTTTATTGCTTCTGGTTCCTTTGGCCGATGTTTTTCCCGGGCTGATCGCTTATCGCTTAAATCCCGACTTACCGAAAGCCGATATGGCCTTTGTCTTTGTTACGCAGCAGTTGCTCCCGGCAGGGGGAGCGGGTATTATGTATGGAGTACTGATTTTTTCTGTTGTTACTGCTGTTCTCTCTGGTGTTAATGGCGTTTCTACAATCTTTACTTTCGATATCTACCGGAAATTTTCGAAAAAGCAAGTGGACGATAAACACCTGATGAAAATGGGGCGTTTTTTTTCTGCAGGGGTTTTAATTATAGGAGCCCTGTACACACCCGTTGTCGGGAGCTTTAAGCATATTTTCGATTTCTTTCAGGAATGCTGGGCTTTTGTTGCAGTTCCGATATCGTTGACATTCTTATTCGGAATATTCTCCAAACGGATGTCGGCAAAACTGGCCTTTTATTTATTGCTTCTTACTTTCCCAATGTTTCTGATGCCTTATGTGGTGAAGTTACTGGGAATAACAATGAATATATTTAATGTAGCAGGCGTGGTGTGGATCATCACCTTTATTTCCTGTTTCCTGTATATGTTTCTGATTGATCATACAGTTCAAAATCAGGAGAAAACGCTTTTCCTTTTTGAAAAGATACGGGTACCCTGGTATAAAAATATCATGCTGTGGGCGCTTGTCATGGTTGCCTGCTATTTAACGGTCTATGTATTATTATGGTAACAATAAAGCAAAAATTGTCTAAAAGTTGAATGATGGAAATATCATCCTTAGTAAGAATTGAAAATAGAAATCTGTTGGTTGACATTTTTCCCGGAGGAGGAGGAAAAATAGTCAGCATCTGTAATAAAAAGTCGGGGCATGAATTTCTCTGGAGAAACGAGGCTCTCGATTTGAAAACATATGAGCCCGGTGCAGAATACGATCCTGTTTTTTATGGAGGAGTTGACGAGTTACTGCCTAACGATGTCTCCGAAAATGTGGATGGAATGGAATTTCCGGATCATGGTGAATTATGGACACAGTCTCTGACGGCTTCCATAAAAAATGATTGTTTGACGCTGCAAGGTTTGTTACCAATTTCAAAATTGAATTATCAAAAATCGGTCAGGCTTGATGAGAATGATCCGTTCATTCATACAGATTATGCAATAACCAATGAAAATACCCACCCGGTAAAGTTCCTGTGGAAATTACATGCAGCACTTAAAATAAGGAAAGGTGATCGTATTTTATGTCGTGCAGGTAAGGGGCAGGTTGTTGATCCTGTGTATTCGCGTTTTAAACAAACTGCTCCGTTTCAATGGCCTGTAATCGAAAAGGCAGATGTGTCAATATTCCCTGAGAAAAACGGCGCGATGGATTTTTTTTACATCTATGAACTGGAAGATGGCGAAGTGGGTATAGTCAACCAGGAACACGCATATTTTGGTTATCGTTTCGATAAACTTGTTTTTCCCTATGTTTGGTTATTTGCGTCGTATGGTGGTTTTTTTGACCATTACACGGCAATTCTGGAACCTTGCACAACCATGCCTGTCTCGGTAAATGATGCTGCCCGTCTGGGGCAAACCATGATCCTTCAGCCTGGAGAGACCGTGAATACACATGTGACAATTATCGCCGGGAGTTACCTGGATTATAAAATAAATGATGAAACCAAATGAAACCCGATAAACCCAAAGTACTGGTAACAGGAGCGGCATCCGGAACGGGGAAAGCTACAGCCATACGCTTTGCTGCCGAAGGATATGATGTTTGTTTAAATGACATTCAGGATATGGAGGAAGTATATGCTTCTCTTTCTCCGGGAAATCATATGATGGTCTCAGGAAATTATGCGGATGAAGAAACGATTGAGACATGTCGGGGGTTGATCCGGCAGAATTGGGGAAAACTCGATGTTCTTGTGAATTGTGCAGGCGTTAGCGTGAGAACTGTAGTAACAGAGACAACGACCGATGAATGGGAGCGGACTTTTCATCTGATGTCGCGGGGAGCAATTCAAATGAGCAATCTGGCAATTCCATTTATGGGCGATGGTGGAAGAATTATCCATATTACATCTATTCATGGAGAAAGAGCTGAATTTGGATCAGGAAGTTATGCGATGGCAAAAGCGGCCATTAATCAATACTGCCGGAATCTGGCGAACGAGCTGGCCAACCGTAATATTCTGGTAAATGCGATTGCGCCTGGTTTTGTTAACACACCCATGGCAGTGGTAAACGGCGAGAATGAGTTAGAGAGTGAATGGTTCAGGTCTAACTATGTTGATGGTCATCATTTACCACTTCGGCGACCTGCCCAACCCGACGAAATTGCCGGTGTTGCCTTTTTCCTGGCAGGAAAAGATGCTTCCTATATAACGGGACAGGTGATAACCGTTGACGGAGGATTGACAATTACTTTCTAATAAGGATAAACCGGAACACGATGAAGATCGAATCGATAGATTTCTTTTACTTAAGGATGCCTGAAGTGCTTGATGTTGGCGACGGAAGCCAGGATGCTCTTTTGGTTCGGATCAGAGCTGGTGCTTACGAAGGCTGGGGCGAATGCGAAGCTTCCCCGTTGACCAGTATTGCCGGATATGTTTGCCCCATGTCGCACAGTGGTTGTAAACCTGTTCGCCGGGCATTGGAGGGGATGTCTCTTTCGTCCACCGGTGATATTTATGAAGTCAACAAACGGGTATACGAAAATTGTTTCGATTTACTTCAATCCGATCATATCCTTTCCGGCATTGATATCGCTCTGTGGGATCTGTTGGGAAAAATTAAGCAGGAACCGGTTTTTAGTTTGCTTGGATATAGCCAGGCGTATCCCAAGCTTCCATATGCCTCTCAATTATTTGGAGAAACTCCGGAAGAAACTTTTCAAAAGGCTTGTGCCTCGAAAAAGCAAGGTTACAGGGCTGTGAAATTTGGATGGGGGCCAATTGGGAAATCGGATGTGGCAGTTGACAGGGCTCATTTTCAGGCTGCCCGCGAAGGGTTGGGGCGCGATCTACTCTTGATGGTCGATGTTGGAACTTGCTGGGGAGAAGATCTCGACAAAGCCAAACAACGGTTACAGTTTCTGAAAGAAGCGAAGGTATATTGGCTGGAAGAGCCTTTTGTTAATATGTCGCTTGAGACTTATAAAAGTCTGTCTGTTTCTGTTCCGTCCGTGAGTTTAGCCGCGGGTGAGGGCTGCAATAATTATCACCAGGCACTGGCCATGATGAATTATGCCGGATTGGAGTTTATTCAGATCGATACCGGAAGAGTCGGTGGAATAACAACGGCCAAACGGGTAGCCGACAGGGCAACTACAAAAAATATAACCTATGTGAATCATACGTTTACCTCTCACCTGGCTTTGAGTGCCTCCATTCAGCCTTTTGCCGGGATCAAAGACAGCCGCGTTTGCGAGTATCCTGTTGAAGCCAGGTCGCTGGCGGTTGAAATGACAAAAGAAAAGATATTGCCGGGTAAGTCGGGAGAAATTCTGTTGCCGGAGACACCTGGATTGGGGATAAATGTAGATACCCAGAGTATGAAAAAGTATTTGGTTGAGGCCGAAATTCGGGTCGGTGGAGAATTGCTGTACAGGACCCCTGAATTATAAAAATAACTAAAACTGATTTAAAAAATAGCGATGACAACATGTACCGGTTTGTTAAAAAGAAGAATTGAAAATAAGGACGTGATTCTTTCCGGCTGTGTTTTCGACAGCCGTTCAGGTTCTGTAATTGAGATGTATCATGAAATCGGTTTTGATATGGTGCTGATTGACCGTGAGCATGGAGGTTTTAACAGCGAAACGGTTTCCGAACATATCCGTTTGGCTAGGGCATTGAATTTTCCTTGCATGGTGAGGGTTGCAGAGGCATCATATGCTGAGTTGAACCGGGTAATGGATCAGGCGCCCGACGGGATATTTGTTCCGAGGATCCGTTCCCGCAAAGATGTAGAGGACTTTTTAAGGCTGATTAAATTTCCGCCCTATGGAATTAAAGGCTATGCAGGCTGTGCATGCCCGGCCGGGAAATACCTGGGATGGGAAAAGCCACTCGAGCAGCTCGACTATTTTAACCGCGATTTTGTTGTCGCGATTCAAATTGAAACAGCGGAGTCTATTGCTAACCTGGAAGATATTCTTTCTGTCCCCGGGATTGATGTGGCACTGGTCGGAAACGATGACTTGTCGCTTGGCATGGGGATTCCAACCCAGTTCGATCATCCTGAGTACATTGACACGGTAAAGCGGGTAATAGCTGTTTGTAACAAATATGGCGTTTTGCCTGGCATTGCCTGTGGTGACCCTGTAAAAATAAAGTATTGGAAAGAACAGGGAATGCGTTTGTTTTGGGCTGCTTTTGACGTGGTAAGTATGTGGCAACATACCAAACAAACTTATCAGCTTATTCAGCAGGAACTGACGTAAAAATTAAACCTTCGTATATGGATGAAATTGAAAAAATACGATCTGAGACTAAGTTGTGGGAAGATTTCATATCCGGAGATGAGAAAGCATTCCGGATTATTTACGATCGTTATATTCATGAATTGTTTCGATTTGGATTACATTTTTCACAAAATGAAGATTTGGTTCTCGACGCGATACATGATCTTTATATTGATTTATACAATTATCATCCAAAGTTAAGATCAGGAAGCTGTATTAAGAAGTATCTTTTCCTGTCGCTGAAAAGAAAAATATTTCGTCTGTTGGTAGAAGAAAATAAATACCTGTCTCTTAATTCTGATAAAATGTCGTTTGCCTATTCATTAATATCACCCGATGGAGAAAATGAATTGGATAATGACAAACTCAGAATACTTGAAAAAGCCATGAATGAGCTGAGCGACAGGCAACGCGAGGCAATCTATTTGCGTTATGTCAGCGGACTGAGCTATGAAGAGCTGGGCGAGGTTTTGCACCTAAGCTATCAGTCGGCCAGGAATCTCATTCATCGCGGCATAGAGAAGCTAAGAAAATCTTATCAGGAAGCATCATTGTCTTTGTTTTATTCAATGTAAGAGCACGTCAATCCAGCTAGTTCTCAATATTTATTTCCTTCAATTGTTTGTCCCAATCATTCGTATACCTTGTTCTTTTTCTTTGTTCTTCATTTTTTCAAAAAAAAGCCATTTGGGTGAGTACAAAACGGATATTTCCTGCTCTTGTGCGCAAATGAATATTTTACATGGCCGAAAGATTAAATATAAACGCGAACGATTTCATTACCAGAGAGGATTTTGTTGAGTGGGTTTTACGCCCCACACCGGAGTTAAATTTGTATTGGGCGCAGTTTTTACAGGATCATCCTTCTTCTAAAACAGATATTGACGAGGCCATTTTTTTTATTAAAAATATTATTCCGGATGAAAAACAATTGGACGATAAGAAGCTGGAGAAATTATGGGATTCAATTAAAGAAGGAACTGCCGGGAGAAATCGGTCAAAAAAGTCTTTTACGTGGTCTGTCGCAGCTGCTGTTATCGTACTGATCGGTCTTTCGACCTTGTTTTATTTTTCAGTAAATTCAGAAAATGAGCGTACGGAGTACAGTTCGATGACTAAAACAGACGAAGGATCGAATGAGATAAAACTGATTTTTTCCGATCATTCGGAAAGGACATTTAGTTCGGATGAATTGGAGATAAAGTACAATACAAATGGTGGAATTGAGGTCATAACGGGGACCGGGAAGAAATCAGCAAACATTACAAAAGAGGCCCGGGATACGGGGGACGATGAACAGAAAAAAGCTTTTGGTCCAATCTTTAAACGTGGCGGACAGGAGCAATTGAATCAATTAGTTGTACCGCGGGGCAGAAGAACCAGCTTAACATTGTCAGACGGAACACGGTTATACTTAAATTCAGGAAGCAGGGCGATTTTCCCCGTCAAATTTACCCGGGAAAAGCGTGAGTTATTTATAGAAGGTGAAGCATACATCGAAGTAGCCCATGATTCCAAAAGACCATTTATTACAGTAACCAACGAGATGTCTGTCAAGGTTTTGGGTACAAAATTCAATATTTCGGCATATCCTGACGACTCTGATTGCTCCATTGTTTTGGTAGAGGGCAGTGTACAGGCTGAGGTCAATTCCGGGAAAATTGTACTGGATCCAAATCATAGGTTGGTGTATCAAAAGAGCACAAGCGAGATCTCCCTGGAGCAAACAGAGGTATTACCCTATATTTCATGGAAGGACGGATGGTTATATTGTAAGAAAGAGAAGCTGAGTGTTGTTGCAGGCAAACTTTCAAGGTATTACGATATTCAGATTGAATTTGAGGATCAAGAAACTCCGGAGCTGATATTGAATGGTAAACTGGATTTAAAATCTGACTGTTCGGATATTTTCAAAGCAATTAGTTCTATTGCGCCGATTTTCTGCGATATAAGTGAAAATAAAATAATAGTGTCAAAAAAAGGGGATAAATAATTAAAAAATCAATGCCTATTGTAAGAAGGATAAAGAAAACGCTGCTGAACAATTAAAAACAAAAAAGGCAGATTATACCGCTATATATAATCTGCCGGGGTCTTAAATACATTGCTACTAGGTAAATTGTATATAAAACAAACAAATTTATGAAAAAAAATGGACTTTACGAGCCGATAATCTGGCATGTAAAAAAGTTATTTCTGAAAATGAAAATGTGTCTTTTCTTTTTGCTTACTTCTGTTGTGTCAGTGCATGCAGGCGTGAGTTACTCGCAAAATACGAAACTGACCCTTAACCTGAAGAATGCGACTTTCGCTGATATAATCGAGGAAATAGAGAGTCAAAGTGAATTTATTTTTATGGTTGTTGAGGATGCGCTGGATTTAACACAGAAAGTGAGCATCAATGTTGAGGATTTGACAATCGAGAAAGTGCTGGGCGAGCTGTTGGACCCAACTAAGAACTCGTTCGCAATTTTTGACAGGCAGGTAATAATTGGTAAAAAAGAGGGAGATATCGTATCCCATGCAAATAAACCTGCGCCCCCGCCGATTAAGGGAAAAGTAATCGACGCTTCAGGGGCTCCACTGCCAGGTGTTACAATTACGATTGTCGGAACCACCCGGGGAGTTATAACCGATACGGATGGCACATTTGCGATTGATGCGAATCCTGCAGATAAGCTTGTTTTCTCTTTCATCGGAATGAAAAGCCAGATCATTGATGTTGGAAACCTGACCAGGATAAATGTTACAATGGAAGATAAATCCCAGGAACTGGATGACGTTACTGTTGTCGCGTTTGGTAAGCAGAAAAAAGAGAGTGTGCTGGCGTCGATTACAACCGTAAAGCCTGCCGAGTTGAAAGTTCCGAGCAGTAACTTAACCACCGCTTTTGCAGGGCGGGTTTCCGGCTTAATTTCCTATCAGCGCAGTGGTGAACCGGGCGAAGATAATGCAAGCTTTTTTATTCGGGGGATTACCACTTTCGGTGCGCAAGCCAAAAAAGATCCGTTGATCCTGATTGACGGAGTGGAATTGAGTACCTCCGACTTAGCTCGTTTAAATACAGACGATATTGCCAACTTTTCTATTATGAAGGATGCCACGGCCACCGCTCTTTACGGAGCACGGGGTGCAAACGGCGTAATTGCAGTAACGACCAAGGAAGGGCAAGAGGGGAAGGTACAGGTCAATGTCCGTGTTGAAAACTCTTTTTCGATGCCGACAAAAAGGGTTCAGGTTGCAGATCCCGTAACGTTTATGAGAATGCAAAACGAAGCAGTCAAAACGCGAAATCCATTAGGGTTATCGCTCTATGATCAGGAAAAAATAACGATGACCGAGAAGGGGCTTTATCCTGATATTTTCCCTGCTATCGATTGGTACAAAACAATGTTCCGGGATATGGTCTGCAACCAGCGGGTGAATCTGAGTGTAAGCGGGGGCGGAAAAGTTGCACGTTATTACGTGGCAGCCAATGTATCGCGTGACAATGGCGATCTTAAAGTGGACAAACGAAATAATTTTAATTCAAATATTGATCTGAAGAAATATGCGCTTCGGTCAAATGTCAATATTAACGTCACAAAAACGACCGAATTGATTCTTCGGATGAGTACCACGTTCGACGATTACACCGGACCAATAGACGGGGGATCAGATATGTATAAAAAAGTGATGAAGGCCAATCCTGTTTTTTTTAAACCCTATTATGAACCGGACGAACAGTATGCTTATGCAGAACATATTCTCTTTGGCAATTACGGAAACGGCGGTTATATCAATCCCTATGCAGAAAGTCTGAAGGGATACCGGGATTACAGTAAAAATACAACGATTTCACAATTCGAGATCAAACAGGACCTGGAAATGCTTGTCAAAGGCTTAACGGCCCGGGGCATGTTCAATATCGACCGCTACTCTGAATATGCTGTAACCAGAAAATATGATCCTTTTTATTACAAAATTTCTTCATATAATTTAACAGATAGAACGTACAGTTTGGCGTGTTTGAACCCTACCACAGGAACCGAATATATCGACTATAATCCGGGATCGCGCTATATCAACAGCGCTTACTATCTGGAGACGGCAGCCGAGTACAACCGAAGTTTTGAAAAGCATTCCGTGAATGGGTTGCTGGTTTATACCATGCGGCAGGAGAAAACAGGAATTGCAAGCAATTTGCAGCTTTCTCTCCCCAACCGGAACATGGGAGTATCCGGTCGTTTAGCTTACAATTACGATACCCGCTATTTTGGTGAGTTCAACTTTGGGTATAACGGATCAGAGCGCTTTTCCAAAAATCACCGTTGGGGCTTCTTTCCCTCGATCGGTGCAGCATGGATGCTTTCGAACGAGAAATTTTTTGAGCCTCTGACCGGTATTTTTAAACAGTTTAAAATAAAGGCTACCTATGGAATGGTTGGTAACGATGCCATTGGTAATGACAACGACCGGTTCTATTACCTTTCACAGGTGGAGATGGATGCGGAAAGAGATGTGTTCTGGGGAACCAACCTGACCTACAATCCGGGAGGGATTGACCTAACAAGGTATGCCAATGAAGAGATCGGCTGGGAAACCGCATACAAGACAAACCTGGGGCTGGAAATAGCTTTGAATAATGGTCTTTCTGCCAACCTGGAAGTTTTTCATGAAAAACGTGAGAATATTCTGCTGAGCAGGATCATTCCGGGAACGATGGGGGTTATCCCTTCGGTAAAAGCGAATCTGGGCATAGCTACGGGGAAAGGTGTGGACTGTGAATTGAATTACGAGAAAAATTTCAATAAAGACCTGTGGGTAACCGGGAGAGCGACCTTCACCTATGCGACAAGTGAGGTCAAAAAATGGGAAGAACCCGATTATTCAGGGACTCCCTGGCTGTCGACTATAGGAAAGCCTCTTTCACAGACATGGGGATATATTGCAGAACGTCTATTTGTAGACGATGCGGAAGTGGAAAATTCTCCGACTCAGTTTGGTGCCTACATGGCAGGAGATATTAAATACCGGGATGTAAACGGTGACGGTAAAATATCGGCGTTGGACCAGGTTCCTATTGGTTTTCCTACAACTCCTGAGATCATTTACGGTTTCGGGCTCTCGGTCGGGTACAAAGGTCTTGACGCTTCCTTTTTCTTCCAGGGATCAGCGCGTGAGTCTTTCTGGTTGGATATAAACAACATTGCTCCAGGGGTAGATGAGAATGCGATCCTGAGTTGTTTTGCAGATAACTATTGGTCTGAAAACAACCGCAATTCTTACGCGTTGTGGCCCCGATTAGCGCATTCCAATTCGATAAACAATAATCAGACGAGTACATGGTTTATGGAAGATGGTTCTTTCTTTCGGCTGAAGTCTGTTGAAATGGGCTATACCTTGCCTAAACAGATGACGAAAAGTATTTACCTGAAAGATCTGCGGGTGTACGTCAGTGGTACCAACCTCTTTTATTTCAGCAAATTTAAACTATGGGATCCGGAAATGGCCGGAGAGGGACTGGGCTATCCGGTTCAACGGGTACTCAATATTGGGCTGAATATTAGTTTGTAAAGTGCTAATGGCATAACTAAACAAATAAATCATTGATAAAGATGAAAAAAATTATACCATATTTTTTAATCCTGATATCGCTGGCTTTGCTGTCTTCCTGTGACTATCTGGATGTTGTACCTGACAATGTGGCTACGCTAGACAATGCCTTTTCAAATCGTTATACGGCAGAAAAGTACCTGGCTACCTGTTATTGGAGCATGCCAAAATCAGGGGGATGGAATGAAAATCCCGCGATGTTCGGCGCGATGGAAATGATATTTAATAAAGAAGATGACGGGGGGGGGATGATGGCCGCGCGGGGATATGATAGTCCCACCGAAGCATATTTCAACTACTGGAGTGCGACAGGTAGCCCGGTACGCAGTCTGTATGCGGGAGTCAATAACTGCAATGTTTTTTTGGCCAATATTGACCAGGTAACGGACTTGGAGACCTACGAAAAGAACCGGATGATCGCGGAAGTAACAATGATCAAAGCGTTTCTCCATTTTTATCTGCTGACATATTACGGGCCGGTCTGTCCGCTGAAGGAAAATACGGAGATCAATGAGTCAACGGAAGGAGTGAGGGTGTACCGTGAGAAAGTGGACGATACTTTTACTTATATCCTGGAGTTGCTGAATGGCGCGATTTACAGCAAGGCCCTTCCTGTTCAAATCCAAAACCGGACAACGGAACTGGGACGTTTCACACAGGCAGCAGCCTGTTTCCTCAGGGCAAAAGTCCTGCTTTATTGGGCGAGTCCGCTTTTCAACGGAAATACAAACTATGAAAGCTTTCTGGATCACAATGGAGAGCCGTTTTTCAATCAGACCTATGACCAGGATCGTTGGAAAAAGGCAGCAGAGGCTTGTGATACAGCAATTACGGTATGCAACAGCAGTGGAAATCGCTTGTATCAGATGAGCGACTATGTCACGTCAAAAACAATGTCGCAAGCTACGCGCCTGGTTAATACGCTGCGTCATTCCGTTAGTGAACGCTGGAACTGCGAACTGGTATGGGGGAGTACGTCCTGGCCTGTGGATGAAGGAGTTCAGCAGCAATGTATCCCCAGATTCGAGGAAGCAACTCAGCAAACGACGACCGGGAATATGAGCGTTCCGCTGAATGTTGTTGAAAAATTTTATTCCCGGAACGGGGTACCTATTGATGAGGATGCTGACTACGATTATGCACACCGCTATGAATTGCGTACCGGAGATGAGAGTCATATCTATTATATCCAGAAGGGAGAACAGACTGCAGTCGTGAATTTTGACAGGGAACCAAGGTTTTATTCCACCTTGGGCTTTGACCGTGGAAAATGGTATGGAAATTCGTACATCAATGAACCGAATGACGATGCGGAATGCTTATACCCGAAAGACCGCTTTGGAGAGTTTTCTTCAGTTTTTCAACCAGGAGATTATAATACTACCGGTTATTTTTGTAAAAAACTGGTATCGGTCAACACAACTTACCGGGACCGAAATACGGTGACCTACGAAAAATATCCTTTTCCGGATATGCGTTTTGCTGACTTACTGCTATTCTATGCGGAGGCATTGAACGAAATGAAAGATGCACCTGATGAACAAGTTTATCAGTATATTGATATGGTCAGGGAACGCGCCGGATTGTCGGGTGTTGTGAAAAGTTGGGGAAATCATTCCATCTATCCGAACAAGCCATCAACAAAGGCAGGAATGCGCGAGATCATTCAAGGGGAACGGGCTGTTGAACTGGCATGTGAAGGGTCCTATTACTGGGATAGCCGCCGCTGGAAGACTGCTCTCAAAGAGCAAAACGGACCGGTAAAAGGATGGGATATTTCCAAATCAGACGTTCACGACTATTATACGGTAACAACGGTCTATAACCAGACTTTTTCTTTTAAAAATTATTTTGCTCCTATTCCCGAGAGTGACATCATCAAGAATCCAAAATTGGTTCAGAACCCGGGGTGGTAAAGAGTTTATTAGTAGGGAATAAGAAAAATTTTTAGACGTATGGAAAAAATAATGATTACACTTATCGCTTTTTTATTTGCACTAAGTGCCTGTACTGAAAAGGAACTTGGCCCGATTACAGAAAGCAATGGAAAACCTTCTCAGGTAAAAGATATTCAGATAAAAGAGCTACCTGGAGGTGTGCAGATTAATTACCGGATACCTGAACAAGAAGATTTACTTGCGGTGAAGGCCGTATATACGCTCACGAATGGTAAAACCAGAGAACTGGTTTCTTCATTCTATGAAAATAATGTTAAAATTGAAGGATATACTGATGTTCAGGAATATACGGCAATGCTTTATTCCGTTAATCGTGGCGGAGAGATGTCTGATCCTGTTGCGGTACCTTTTACCCCTTTGGAGTCACCATTGAGTAAGGCTTACAGGTCGATGGAAATCGAACAGGATTTTGGTGGGGCACGTTTCAGTTGGTTAAACCCGGATAAGAACGTACTGAACTTTGAGTTTTTAGCAGAAAACAGCCAGGGGGTGATACAGCCCTATAAAGTTCTTTCTTCTCAGGACGACACGGCAAGCTACTCGATGAGGGGGTTTGACCCTGAACCAATTATTTTTGGTGTTATTGTTTCTGACAGTTGGGACAACGTTTCCGACACCATTTTCCCGGCGGGAAAGAAAATAACTCCGCTTTATGAAAAGAAACTGGATAAGACAAAATGGTCTCTCGTGCAATTGGCGAACGATATCGCCAGTTGGAACAATTGGCAAGGGATTGCATTGGGCATTATCGATGACGATGTAACAACCGTCGGGCATTCCCTCTCGGGAGTATTGCCCGGGGCCTTTACCATCGATCTCGGCGTAACGGCAAAATTAAGCCGCCTGCTGATGTTTCAGTGGGATGATGAATGTGAATATGCCTGGGGAAATCCAAAGCGTTTTGAGGTGTACGGATGTGTGGACAAGCCCGGGATGGACGGAAACTGGGACGAATGGACAAAAATCATGAACTGTACAGTCATTAAACCATCGGGCTCTCCTTTGGGGACGAATACCGATGCAGATATTGCCGCGTTGAAGGCCGGACACGAATTCACTGTCGATGTGAACGCAGGCGTATTTCGTTACATCAGAATCAGGATCATGGATACATGGGGGTCATCTACATTTACCCATCCGGCAGAGGTAACGATATACGGGGCAGTGGAGAATTAAAGCAGACACGGATCATCGTTTCACGATGATTTGCAAGCTCAATTCTATTGGATCTCAATAAAATATGTAAAAATGAAAAATATATATTGCAGTTTGTTTGTTATCGCATGCTTGTCCGCATTGGTATCTTGCGGGGACATGATGGACATCCATCAGGATTATATCAAGGGAGGGGAAAATGTTTATGCCCCAAAACCAGATTCAATTGCTTTTCTTTCCGGAAATGGAAGAATTCTGTTCCGTTACTGGTTGTATAATTCTCCGAATGTAAGTTCAGTAGATGTATACTGGAACAGTGGCGCCGATTCGCTGATTATCCCCGTAACTCCAACAACCGGATTGGACAGCAGCGATGTTCTTCTGGAAAGTATGGCTGAAAAGTCGTATACATTTGATGTTCGGACAACGGATAAATATGGCAACTCCTCGCTGATCATGACCGACTTTGGAACTTCGTACGGAACGACGTTTGAAAGCTCTCTTTTTCAGAGAAAGGTTAAATCAGTCTCTATAGAAGATCAGGTGGGACATATCCTCTGGTATTCCGCAGCCGAAAATTTAGTTGAAAATCAGATCCGTTATAAAACGAATGACGGCACCATGGTCGTCCGTCTGTCTGCAAGTGACAATGAAATTATATGCCCTGGAGCAAAGGGAGGCTCTTTCTTTGAATACCGTTCTTTATACATTCCGGAAGAGGGAGCAATTGATACGTTTGCCCTGGAATGGGAACAGTACGAAAACCCATTCCCATCCACGTACGAATATGACAAATCAGCATGGGAAGTGATTGCTTATTCCGATCAGCAGGCTGATGATGGAGGAGGTGCCGGTACTATCCTTGACGGAGATTTCAGTACGTATTGGCATTCATCCTATAGTGACGGAGCAGCTCCTTTGCCTCATTGGGTGATTATTGATTTGAAATCCGCAAAAGACATTTATCAGATTGACACGTGGAGAGCAGGGAATACAGACGCGAATACGATACAATACTGGACGAGCGATAATCCGGATTCCGACGATTCATCCTGGGTAAAAATTGCAGAGGGGGTTTTCTCTTCCGATGGGGACTTACTTTCCTTGAATCCTGCAGATTCGGGAGTGACAACAAAGCGTTATCTGAAGCTGGTACTGCCTGATAGTAACAGGGTAACGTATACCAGCATTTCAGAGATATCGATTTATGGGAAGTACTGATAACCTGTACTATTCATGCCGGTCAAGTACTGGTATGAATAGTTTTTATTGGATGGCATAGCGGTATGAAACGAGTATGTTGCTTCACGACGCTTATTTTTCTGGCGCTGTTGTCTTGTCAGCAAACGGGAAAAGAGAATGTTGTATCCGTTGCAGACTTTGGTGCTGTTCCCGGCGACAACCTAAATGATGCAGAATCTTTGCGCAAAGCAATGGGTTATTGCAAAGAACATCCGGGAACCATCTTGCAATTTGAACCGGGAGTTTATGATTTTGCTGATATAAAAGCCATCGAACTAATGAATGGAATACTGGCAGGAAAGATGAGAGGAAATCCTCAGGATTCTATTTTCAGACCCTATTATCCTTACGTAAAGGGACTGGATTTTAATGGTATGAGCGATATTAAAATAGAAGCTGATGGGGCTGTTTTGCTTTTTGACGGCTGGGGAGAACCGGTGTCGCTGAATAATTGCAAAAATATTACAATCAACGGACTGACGATCGATTACAAGATAAAACCACATATCGAAGGGTTGATTACAAACGTAGAAGCTGACTGGTATGAAGTGACATGCGACAGTATTTACGATTTAACGGAACAGATGCCACTGTGCCGGGTCCATTATTTCGATACCCGCGCGCATCGTTTGCTGAATAAGGAAGATTATTTTCCTGAGATTGAGCTGACAAGTTCTCACGTATTAAAAGTATTCAGGCAGATTGATCCCGAAATGTTAGGGTGCGCGATTATGTCACCGCAAACCTTTCATTTTCGTCCGGCTGTCCTCATGCTTGAGGCGAAGAATATCAGGATGGATGACGTAACGATTCATTCTCAGCCCGGAATGGGAATTGTTGGCCATCGGTCGGAGAATATTCTGCTGAACGGATTACGGGTTGTCCCTTTGCCGGGGCAGATGATGTCTACCAATACAGATGCTACTCATTTCACTTCCTGCAAGGGCTATATTCGTTATCATGAATGCCAGTTTGAAGGACATGGAGACGATGCTGTAAATATTCATAATTATTATCAGACTATTGAAAAACCGGCTGCCGGGGATGGATATAATCTGGTTTTAAAAGAGGCCGACTGGCATGCCCAGGTGCTGGATTATCCGGATGCAGCAGATACCATGGAACTGGTGAGAAAGCAAACGTTGGAAGTAGTGAAAAAAGTTGTGGTTAAATCGGTGGATGACAATTTTCAGAAACTTTACAGTAGGGTGTTATTTGATGAAGAACTTCCTTCGGATATTGAAAATTACTACGTGATTAATATAACCCGGTTGCCGAAAGTCGAAATTGTTGGCTGTTCTGTAGTGGCAAACAGAGCCAGGGGGTTTCTCATTAAAACACGCAATGTACTTATCGAACATAATCTGATCCGGGAATCAACCGGTTCCGGCATTCATGTGGGAGCAGAAGGAGGCTGGCACGAAGGACCTGCCTCTGAAAATGTGATGATCCGGAATAACCGGATACTTCGTTGCGGAATAAGTTTGGAAAGTGACGACTGGGCCTGTGGAATAACGGTAAATGTAGGGGCAGAAAAAAGCGACGTGCCCGGATTAAACAAGCATATCGTAATCGAAGGAAACATCATCGAAGGGGAAGACTCCGAAAACGGCATTTTCGTTTCGGGCGCTGAAGATGTTGTTATCAGGAATAATGAAATTTCCGGTTGCAAAAAAACAATACGGGCCGAGCATTCGGAGAACGTAAGCATATCCGGAACCAGATGAGTATATGATCGATAACGGTGGGAACAAAGAATTTTTCTTGTATAAAAGGGAAAGTTTATAATCGGACATCGATAGAATAGAAATAGTATAATGAATTAGTTTGTCTTATGATTTCATTTATGTTGTTTTTAAGAAAATCCTTTTCGCAGGTTTGGGGAAAGCTGCGGCTCCTATGTTTTTTTTCGTGCAGCCTGCTATTAACCGTTATGATGGTTATAAAAGGCTACGGAGAAGTAAAGGCTGGCTTGTCGGGAAGCGACGGTTACCTGAATATTACTGATTTTGGTATAATTTGCTACTGGGATGAAGCAGATTCTCTTTTAGGATATGAAACGAGCATGTTGCACTGCAAAGATTTTCCGCTTTCAAAAGAAAAGAAAGTTGACAATATTGGGATACGCTGGTGGAATGCGCGTGATGTACAGCGTTTTGAAGTTGTTTGCAATTCGGGGGCAACAAAAGATATGGCCAATTCGATGAAAATAGAATACTGGAACGACAACTGGCCCGATAATCCTCCGCATATGCCTTCTTATGAAGATCATGAGGACGATCTTTGGCGGGGCAACTGGATAACTGCGAAAACTGACGTAACGATGGAAGGGAATAGAATTATTTATACTTTCCAATCTTTGGTAAAGGATGAAATACCAACAGCAGAGCATCTTCCGGGAAAAGTTAGCTATCGCAGGACGCTAAAAATCCGGGTGAAATTCCCTGAAAAATACCAGGATAAAATAAAAGATATTGATGTTTTTTCGATGGCTGTTGTGCGGGGAAAAAGTATCAGGGTGGAGTTTTTGCAATCAAAAAATGAACGTAAAAAGATCACAGGAGAAATTGATGTTTTTAATGGTTTCTTTCACAGCCTCTCCGGGTGGAACTGGAAAAACGGCGATAAGAAAGCCGGCCGAAACGGATGGAGTGTAAATCGTGATGGAAAGGGTAAAGGTATTATCGTAAAGGTGTTATCGGCCGATGCTCTTTTGTCCGGCTCGAATGAAGAAACAATCGTTACGGTTAAATCATCTGACGGGACATTTTCATTTTCGACAGCCGATTTATTAACAGGGCCTATTTATGTCCCCGACTTTAGTGCATATATTTCATGGGCAGACGATCCGGCTACTTTTAGTGAAGACGTTGTGAAGGGGAGTAGTATTCGCGAACGAATAGCGAAAGAACCTGAACATTCGTACGAAAGGGCAACTAAAGAAATTCCACGGAAGGATCCTCTTCAGGATCAGAACGGCGGGCGAATTTATCTTCCTCTGGCATGTGATGCCAGTTGGCAGAAGTTTGCCGTGGAATGGGGCGGAAACATTATAATCGACAGGGACCGGGTAAAAGCAAAAGGAAAGGCGCTTTCGCTTTGTAACTGGAGGGTTGATGAATTGGATTGGAATTTCGGAACAGGAGAGAAGCCATTATATGCAAGGGATGAACAAAACAGCCGGATGTCGATTCTCAATAACTATCTGCCTGTAGTGAGTGCCGACTGGAATCATGACGGGCTTTTGTTTGATGAGGACGCTTTTGTCACTTTTGCCGGAAACAAACCACTTTCTCCATTCGATCCTGGCAGGGATGAATTTACTACTGCTGTTTTAATGATGCAATTAAAGGTTTCCAATCCTTCGTTGAATTCAAAAACAGCTCATTTAAGGCTTCAGGGAAATCAGGCGCTAACCGATATTGCACTGGAGGATGGATTTATTTTTGATCAGGTGGAAGGGGAAAGATACATTCGTTGTTACACCAGGAATACTACAGGTGATGCACTAAAAGCTGAAACCTTCAGGGAGGGGGATAAGCAGGGAATCCACTATGAGTTTGAAATTGGGGCAGGCTCTTCCGAAACCTTTTACTTTTATTTCCCTTTTATCGGTAACCTGACTGCTTCTGACCAGTCTGTCTTTTCAGAACTTGATTATACCAGCGAGAGAACCCGGGTTGTGGATTATTGGCGTACCCTGGTTTCGGAGAATACAATTTTTAATGTGCCTGAAGCTGTTTTTAATCAGCTCTCGAAGTCTGTTATCCCGCACATTCGGATGAGTGTGACCAAAGACCCGGAGAGCGGGCTTTACATGGTTCCGGCCGCATCGTTTAATTATCCTGTGTACGCCAATGAATCTATTTTCCAAACCGTATTGATGGATCGGCTCGGTGATTTCAAAACGGTTAACAGCTACCTGGAGACATTTTTAAAACTTCAGGGTAGCCGGAAACTTCCCGGAGCGTATACCGGCGACCAGAAAGAAGTATTTCATGGCGTAAAAGTTTCTGAAGAAAATGATCTCACGGCTCTTGGGTATAATATGAATCACGGAACAGTTCTTTGGGGATTGGCTCATTATTACTTGTATTCGAAGGATAAGGCCTGGCTGAAGGAAGCTGCTCCGAAAATGATGAAAGCAGCCGATTGGATTATCGAACAACGCGCCGGGACCAAATTAAACGATAGCAAGGGAAATCCTGTCTTGCATAGTGGATTGTTACCTGCCGGAATGTTGGAAGATTGCCCGGAGTGGAAGTACTGGTATGCCACAAACGCATATGCTTATTTGGGAATGAGCACGATGGCAGAGGCCTTTGGCGAAGCAGGTTTATCTCAGGCTGATTATTATAAAAAGGAGGCTGAGGCCTACCGCAAAGATATTCAAACGAGTTTACAGCAGGCAATGGAGCTGACTCCTGTAGTCAGGTTGCGGAACAATACCTGTGTTCCATATGTGCCGACCCACCCTTATCAACGCTTTCGATATTTTGGTTCCAAAAAATCAAAATACTACGATCGGTATGAAAGAGGGATTTATCCGACGCTGCGTTTGTCTTCAACCCGTGAAGTGTTATACGGTCCTGTAACCTTGTTGAAAACCGGAATTATTGATGCCCATTCCCCCATGGCTGATTGGATTCTGAACGATTGGGAAGATAATCTCACACTTTCTACTTCCATGAACCTGAATACGCATGGCTGGGTTGACGACGAATACTGGTTCAGCCGGGGAGGAATGGTTTTTCAGGCCAACCTGCAAAATCCGGTAAGCGTGTATCTCGACCGCCAGGAAACAAAAGCCGCAATCCGCAGTTTGTACAATAATTTTACTTCCTTGTTTTATCCCGATGTGATTGCTTTATCTGAAGAGTACCGGATGTGGGAACATGCCAGTGGCCCTTTCTATAAATGCCCGGATGAAGCCCGTGTCGTTAATCAGGTCATCGACTTCCTGATAGAAGAAAAAGATGGCGGAATATGGCTTGGTAACGGAATTCCCGAACGATGGCTTGAAACAGGACAAAAAGTTGAGCTAAACGGCGTCCATACCCGGTTTGGTGAATATAGTTATACATTGGCTTCAGGCGAAGAGCCCAATACAATTGTTGCCCACATTTTGCTTCCCGAAAACAGTCCGAAGACGCTGCTCTTTATTCACGATCCGTATCAAAAGCCTATTCTGTCAGTAACTGTAAACGGAAAGGAATGGTCAGATTGGGATGCCGGTCAGAAGGTAATCAGGTTGCCGCAGAACCAAAAGGCTGTTCAACTATTGGTAAAATATAAATGATCTAAATGGCTGAATGATGAACAGATTCTTTAGTTTCTTTTTAATATCCTTTCTTCTGTATTCTGTCTCAGGCTTTACACAGGACTATACATCGAAGGTTCCCCGCTTTACATTTGGGAGTAAACAGGAAGAGCAGGAAAAACAATTGAAAGATAATTTGCTTATAAAAAGGTTTCGGAAATCGAGAGCAGCGCTTTCTGTAGACAAGCACAGGCCTTTTTATCACTTTATAAGCCCGGAAGGTAAACTGAACGATCCCAATGGACTTTGTTTCTGGAACGGGAAGTGGCATTTGTTTTTTCAGGCCTATCCGCCGGAAGATCCACGTCAACATTGGGGACATGCCGTTAGTGACGATTTGATCCATTGGCGCGATCTGCCCTATGCCATTTATCCGGTTCCTGAAGAAATGGTTTTTTCCGGTTCAACCTGGGTGGAAGATAAGCGGGTAATAGCGATGTATCATGGCGTGAATGCCGGTAATATGGTGGCGATTTCAGATGATCCCTTATTACTGAACTGGACAAAAATTTCTGACAAAGCAGTAATTACTGCTCCTGATCCTTCCGAAGGATTACCGTACAGCCCCTGGGATCCGAATATCTGGAAGAAAGGGGATAAATACTATTCATTGATGGGAGGTAACCTTTATACTGGTCCGGGAGGAAAGAAAATTCGTGCTAACTTTCTTTTTGAGTCGGCCGATTTGCTGAACTGGCGATATTTGCATCCTTTTGTGGAAAATGATCGCTATTCTTTGGTTGGTGATGATGGATCATGCCCTTATTTTTGGCCCATTGGCGAAAACGGGAAATATATGCTTCTTTATTTCAGCCATAAAAGCGGAGGGAAATATCTGATCGGAGATTATGACCAGGTAAACGATAAGTTCAATGTTACGGATGGCGGAAATTTCAATCACGGTCCGGCTTCACGGGGCAGTGTTCATGCTCCGTCTGCTTATCCTGACGGGAAAGGTGGCGTGATCGCCATTTTTAATATGAATACGGGAAAAGAAATTGGCGAGGGTAATTATACCGAATTAATGACCTTGCCCTGGCGCCTGACATTGGACGGGAATGAAAAGCTGCAAATTAGTCCGGTTGGCGACTATGCATCGTTAAGAGCCGCGCATACCGCTGTTTCTGAAACGAAGTTGCCGGCAAATAAGGAAATTGTGCTTTCCGGGATCTCCGGGAATGCGATGGAGATTGATTTAACCCTCGATCCGATGGACGCTTCCGCGATTGAGCTCAATGTGTTGCGTTCGCCCGGTAAGGAAGAATATACCCGCATCACCTTTTATCGTGACGGGGGGTATCTTAACCGCGATTACTCTGGTCCCGCCATTCGAACCAGCGCGATTTCCATTGACAACCTGCATAGCTCTGTCTCGGATAAAGTGGATTTCAGGATTCCGGAAACGGTCGATGTTCAGATAAAAGAAGGAGAGTTGGTTCGTCTGCATATTTTCATCGATCGCAGTATTGTCGAGGTATTTATAAATGACCGTCAGTGTGTTGCTTTGAGGGCATATCCGGAAAGGGATGACAGTAACGGTGTATCAATAATTTCCCACGGGAAAGGCGCCCTGTTGAAGTCGATGGATGCCTGGCAAATGAAAAATAGATACAATTAAAATAAAAGACCAATGGAACTGAATAACCGGCTTATTAACTGGATGACCTTTGTGGCAGTAAACGGGGGGCTGTTGTTTGGACTGAATATGGCGGGAATCTCCGGAGCGATTTCCGGCATTCAGGAATATTTTATGTTGACCCGGATGGAAACAGGATTGGCTGTCAGCTCGATTATGATTGGCTGTTTGGTTGGCGCGCTGGGTGCTGGTTATTTCGGTGACAAATACGGGCGTAAAGTAATGATGTTGATAAGCGCATCCCTTTTTATTCTTTCTGCATTAATATCAGGTATTGCCCAACAGTTCGGTTTATTTGTATTCGCACGTATCGTCGGTGGTTTGGCGGTGGGAACATCTTCCGTTATTGTTCCGGTTTATATTACCGAAATTGCGCCGGCCCAACGTCGCGGAACCCTGGTCTCGTTTAATCAAATGGCTATTGTGACAGGGATCCTGCTCGCCTACATTGTCGATTATGTATTATTCCAATTGGACTACAGCTGGCGTTTCATGTTGTCCGTACCCCTTGTTTTTGGTGCGCTGTACCTGCTTCTTCTAAATATCTCTTTCTTAGAAAGTCCACGCTGGTTAATTAAAACCGGAAGAAAAAATGACGCGCATAAGGTCCTGTTGAAAATAGGAGGAGTACAATATGCAATGAACGAGATAAAGACTGTTGAAGCCACAATGAAAAACAAGACCAGCAATCAGAACACAGGTATCCGTGCTATTTTCAAAGGGAAGCTGGGCTATGTTTTGCTCCTGGGGACGTTGCTGGCCGCATTTCAACAAGTAACCGGAATTAATGTGGTCATTAATTATGCCCCGGTAATTTTTCAACAAGCCGGTGTAGGAACAAATGATGCTCTCCTTCAGTCGATTATTGTTGGGGTCGTGAACTTTGTATTTACCATTGTTGCCATTTGGCTGGTTGACAGGAAAGGAAGGAAAAGTTTGTTATTATGGGGAGCTGCCGGGATGACGCTTGCGCTGGCCTTTCTTGCAGCAACATTTGCAGGAATTGCCGGAAGTATTGGAATGGTTATCTCCGTTTTAGTGTATATTGCCTTTTTCGCAGCTTCGTTGGCTCCGGTTGTCTGGGTGGTTACTTCCGAAATGTACCCTACGTCTGCCCGGGGAATTGCGATGTCGTTCTCAACTTCAGTGAGCTGGATTTGTTCATTGCTGGTTGTCCAGTTTTTCCCATGGATGCTCGACCGCCTGGGCGGAATGCTGACATTCGGCGTTTTTGGCCTTTTTAGTTTACTCGCTTTCATTTTTATCAAAATCTATATTCCGGAAACAAAGGGGAAGTCACTCGAAGAGATCGAAAACGATCTGGGGCTGAATCATGATATAGTAAAAACAGAAATGATATGAAGAAAAGTCTTTTGATAGGTTTTTCCCTGTTTTTCATACATGTGGGAGGATTCTCGCAGACAGTTGTTGGATTGATTCCTGAACCTGTAAGGTTAACCAGAAATGCAGGGAGTTTTGTATTAAGCGAAAAGACAAAGATTGTTACAACTGGTGAAGAATCGGTTTTGCCGTTGGCCAGGATGTTTGCAGACCGGGTGAATTCCCTTACTGGTTGTAAGCTGCCTGTGACTGCGTCGGCAAAAGGAAAGAATATTCTTCTTCGGATTAACAAAGTAAGGGACAATGAGATTGGGAGTGAAGGATATCTTCTGGAAGTAACACCTTTAGGCATAGAGGTTCTAGCCAATGGTCCGTCAGGGATATTTTACGGGTTACAGTCGTTGCAGCAACTCATTTCGTTAAACGGTTCTGTGAATGAGAAAGAGCAGGTGATAATTGTCCCTTCAGTTTCGATTACAGATTATCCCCGTTTTGCATGGAGAGGACTGATGCTGGATGTTAGTCGTAACTTTTTCGATAAGGAATTTATCAGGAAGTTTCTGGATCAGATGGTTGAGTATAAATACAATGTATTCCACTGGCATTTGACCGATGATCCGGGATGGCGGATTGAAATAAACCAATATCCAAGACTCACAGAAGTGGGAGCATGGCGTGTCCCGCGCACCGGTGTCTTTTATAGTCTGCCAGCCCCTGAGCCTGATGAAAAACCGACATACGGAGGGTTTTATACCCAGGATGATATTAAGGAAATTATCAAGTATGCTGCCGATCGTTTTATCACCATCGTGCCTGAGGTCGATATTCCGGGACATAGCCGGTCGTTGATCGCCGCATATCCGCAGGCCTCGTGCAGTGGCCGGCAAATATCGGTATATGCCGGAGAAACCGGAGGCCCGGGAGAAAATGTTCTTTGTGCGGGGAACGAGGCCAATTTCGAAATGCTGGATAATATTATTGGTGAGCTTGCCGCTCTTTTCCCCGGGAAATATATCCATATAGGAGGCGACGAAGTAAACAAGGAATTCTGGGAAGGATGTTCTAAATGCCGGGAAGTGATGGCTGATAACGGTTTGAAAGATGTACATGAGCTTCAGAGCTATTTTATAAAACGCGTTGAGAAGATGGTCGAATCCAGGGGAAAACAACTGATTGGATGGGACGAAATTCTGGAAGGGGGATTGACTCCCAATGCTACCGTAATGTCGTGGCGGGGAATGGAAGGCGGAATCAAAGCTGCTTCCGAAGGGCACGAAGTCGTGATGACACCGACTGATTTCTGCTATCTGGATTACATGCAGGGAGACCCAATGCTGTCAGGTTTTCCTGCTCCATGGTCAAAATTACGACTATCGACGGTTTATAGCTTCGAGCCTGTTCCTGATGGTATAGACCCGAAATACATTTTAGGCGGACAAGGTAATGTATGGACAGAAATGATCGAAGAAGAACGCCAGGTGGAGTATATGACCTGGCCCCGGGCAATGGCCTTGGCTGAAGTGTTTTGGTCGCCGAAAGAGAAGCGTAACCGGGAGGAATTTCTGCATCGGCTGGAGCAAAACTTACCCTTGCTGGATAAAAGTGGAACAAAGTATTCCAGAAGCATTTACGACCCATTTGCTAATCTGTTGAAAGATTCTTCGGGTGCGTTAAAAGTAGAATTTGCTTCGGAGTTTCCGGGATTGGACATCTATTATTCGTTCAATTTTGCTTTCCCCGACGAATACTCTAAGAAATATACGGGCGAACCGGTTACTATTCCAACAGGAGCAACTGAGATTAAGGCGATTACGTACCGCGAAGGAAAACCGGTCGGGCGATTGCTTAGGATAACAATTGATGACCTAAAAAACAGATAAATAAGATTTTAAAACGATAGTTATGAAAGTGAAATTAATACTTGCATTGTTTGTGTTTACCGCTTTTAGTGGTTATTCACAAAAGTTTGATAACCTGGCTCAGACCCCGCCCATGGGGTGGAACAGCTGGAATAAGTTTGCCTGCGACGTAAGCGAGGATTTGATCATGGGCATGGCCGATGCCATGGTAAGTAGTGGAATGATGGATGCAGGCTACGAATATGTGGTGATTGACGACTGCTGGCAGGTGGGACGAGACCAAAACGGAGAGATTATCGTAGATAAAGAGCGCTTTCCGCATGGAATAAAATACCTGGCTGATTACATTCATGCGAAAGGTTTGAAGTTTGGCATTTATTCCTGTGCCGGGAGTAAGACCTGCGCCGGCCGGCCTGGCGGGTTTGGGCACGAATATCAGGATGCCAGAACGTATGCCGGCTGGGGAGTCGATTATTTGAAGTATGATTGGTGCAACACCACAACGCAGGATTCAAGATCATCTTATACAAATATGAGCGATGCGTTGCGCACGGCCGGGCGTCCAATTGTGTTCAGCATTTGCGAATGGGGATCTACAAAACCTTGGGAATGGGCCAAAGAGGTCGGCCACTTATGGCGTACCACAGGCGACATCCTGGACCGGTGGGATGCCATGATTGGGATCGTCGATAAACAACGGGACCTGGCCGAATATGCAGGACCCGGTCACTGGAATGATCCGGATATGCTTGAAATAGGTAACGGGGGCATGACCACTGAAGAATATAAAACCCATTTTTCGATGTGGTGTATGATGGCTGCTCCGCTGATGGCAGGAAACGATCTTGCAGACATGTCGGACGACACAAAAGAGATCCTGATGAACAGTGAACTGATCACTATTGATCAGGACCCGTTAGGGAAACAGGCATCGTGCTATCGGGATAACGGCGATTACGAAATATGGGGGAGGGCGCTTGAAAATGACGGGAAAGCAATTTGTCTGCTTAATCGTAGCGACGAAGATAAAGAAGTGCAGGTTAATTTTACATCTTTATTGAAAACGAGCGATAATTACTGGTATACCTATCCTTATAAGCTACAAGATTATAAAGTACGTGATTTGTGGGAGCATAAAGAATTGAAAACCGACAAAAATATCATCATGGTTAAAATGCCTCCGCATTCAGTCAAAGTGTATCGTTTCATAAAGAAATAACGCATAGACCTGGAGTGAGTGCGAATCCCGGATGTCATCGGAAATAGAATGAATTGATATGTAAAAAATAGCAGTAAGTATATTCAAACCGGCTTGAGTACTTTATCGATTTCCCTCTTGTTGGGATTGATTAATGACTCGGGTACACCCATTTGAGAAGTCAATAGAGGAAAACTAATATACGGGCGTTAATTGACCTGTAGGGAGAAATTTTTTCTGTATTCAGCCCGGCTTTGGGAATGCTTAGCTTGTATAAAATTGTTGATATATAATTAGTTAATTTAAAAAAATTATGAAAAAAAAGTCAGGATTGGTTATTTGGGCCAACAAAATGAAATCAATGAGAAAACTTGCAGGTTTGCTGGTTGCTATTGCACTTGTGTCCTTTTCATGTAGTGATGATTCTGAACCGCTAATGGTATCGGTTTCTTTCCCGGATGCCGCAAACAATCCGATTGTAAAAACGATTGAGTTGGAGGATACTACTTTTAAATTTGGTATTTCGTCTGATCAGGCTGCAGAAGGGATTGTTGAGGCGACGATCGAAGTCGACCTTTCGCTGGTGAGTAGTTTTAATACTGCCAATCAAACTTCATATTTATCGATGGTTGATGATGCATATGGGTTAAGTGCCAATAAACTGACCATATCCGATGGTGCTTCGAAATCAGATTCGTTGTCACTAACCATAAAGCCGGCCGGGAAGTTAGAAAGAGAGAAAAGTTATTTGCTTCCTGTAATCATGAAGACAATAAATGGAAACGGTATAATTAATGATTTGTACAAGGTTAATTATTTCGTAATTACGGTAAATAAAGCCAAAGAAGTTGTTCTCAAAGATCTTACCCGTTCCAACTGGAACATAGAATGCTCCAGTGAAGAGACGAAAGGTGAAGGCGACGGTCAGGGGAAAGCCATTTATTTGCTCGATAATAACATTTATACGTTCTGGCACTCTCAATATCTGCCCGCTGCTCCGGGATTTCCGCATTGGCTTACTGTTAATATGAATAAAGAATGTTCAGTCAGGGCGTTCTGGATTGTGAATTGTCAGGAAGGTTGGGCCACTTCTATGCCTAAAGATCTATACTTCGAAGTCTCTTCCGATAAGGAAAACTGGACGCGTGTAGCTCAGGTAACTGCAACTTCTACTTTAGAAAAGCAAATATTCCAATTGGAGGAAAGTGTTACCGCTACCTATTTTAAAGTGACGTTTGAGAATTCGATTTCCGGCGAAGTACACTGTTACTTAGGAGAACTGGGAGCATCGTCTGAAAGTACAGATTAAAGAATTTATCTGGTGAAAATTTGAGAACCTTAGTATCCATACAACAGGACCGACCAGCGTTCAACTGTTGTTCCCGGATACTAAGGTTCCGGACGATATTATGCGCGAAATTGATTGTCATCACTCATTTTATACATGTTGCACATGAAAACCTTGATTTTCTTGAATAAAACGAAATGGTTTATTTTTATTGCATTGATTGCTGTTAGTTGTAAGAAAGGCATCGATCCGGAGCCTGGCGAAGAAACAAACGATGACGATACCACCTTCGTAGTTCAGGATGCGGGGATGTATCAACTGGTGGCAACCGATGCAGCAGGACGTAAGTTGCCAACGTATGCAGAGGCGGGGAATGTTAAGCAGGATAAATATGTCGGCCTCTTTTATTGGATATGGCATACGGAATTATCGGAAGGGTTTCCGGCGAATGATCTCACAAAACTATTGGCGCAATATCCCCAGATGATTAATGATTACGACAGTCCTTTGTGGCCCACCGATAAAGGGTACTATTACTGGGGTGAACCTTTGTTTGATTATTACATTGATACTGACAAGTGGGTTCTTCGAAAACATGCAGAAATGCTGGCAGACGCAGGGGTTGATGTGATCTTTTTCGATTGCTCCAATGGCAGTTTTACATGGAGAAGCTCTTATTTGGCTGTATGCGAGGCCTTCACTGAAGCCAGGGCGGATGGGGTAAAGACACCACAAATAGCGTTCTTAATGCCTTTTGCGGCAACTGAAGGAAGCAGCGCTGCGATCAGAAGTATTTACGGATTATTATATCAACAGGGAAAGTATAATGAATTATTTTTTAAGTGGGATGGAAAGCCTTTGATTATGGGGTATCCTGATAATCTGACAGCTGAATTGAAGAACTATTTTACTTTCCGTCCCGGGCAGGGGGGATATAGTAACGGCCCAAGCCGATCCGATCATTGGGGCTGGCTGGAAATATATCCGCAGCATGGTTTTGGAACGAGCTCTTCCGGAGGTTATGAGCAAGTAACGGTAGGGGTTGCACAAAACTGGTCGAAAGCAAGAGGGCTTACGGCCATGAATGCTCCTGACGTTTTTAGCCGAAGCTATACAAACAAGGGAGGAATGAATGGAAGTTCATCTGCTGTAAACTACGGATACAATTTTCAGGAACAATGGGACCGGGCGTTAGAACTGGACCCCGAATTTGTTTTTGTGACCGGCTGGAATGAATGGATTGCCGGGCGACAGGAATATTGGGAAGGGCAGTATAACGCTTTTCCCGACTTATTTAGTCAGGAATGCAGCCGCGACATTGAACCGATGAAAGGCGGACATGGCGACAACTATTACATGCAGATGGTAAGCAATATTCGCCGGTTCAAAGGAATTGAGGCTCCCATTACGCCATCGAAATCGAAAACGATCGCTATTGATGGCGTTTTTGATGACTGGAAATATGTAAGTCCCCGGTATTTAGCGCATAAGGGAAGTACAATACACCGGAGCAGTTCCGGGTGGGAAGGTAGTTACTATACAAACACAACGGGCCGCAACGATTTTGTTGCTGCAAAAGTCGCCCGTAACGATGATTACGTCTATTTCTATATTGAAACGGCAAGTAATATATCTGATCCTTCTGATAAGGCATGGATGCGCTTACTGATCGATGTTGACAGGAACAAAAATACCGGATGGGAAGGATACGATTACATGATAAACCGAACTAGTCCGGGAGAAAAGGCAACCCTGGAAAAAAGCACGAAAGACTGGAATTGGACCAGGGTTGGGACTGTCGATTATGCAGTATCCGGGAACAAAATGGAAATACGGGTCCCCAAATCGCTGCTTAACATGAAAGGGAAGGTCGATATTGAATTTAAGTGGTCCGACAATATGCAGGATGAAGGAAATCTGATGGATTTCTACATCAACGGAGACGTTGCTCCGGGGGGAAGGTTTAACTATCTTTTTTCAGAAGCAAGTTAATAAAAGGATAAAAAATGTCACGAACGATCATCCTGTACAGTTGTCAGCTATGCCCGGCAATCATGAAAACTAAAGAATATAATTATGATAAAAATATTATTAATAGCTGTCTGGCTTGGATTTGGAGTTATGTTCCAATCATGTCAGAAGGACGACAACAATGGGGGAACGGATAATACAGAGGAAGAGTATAGTCTCCCTGTTCCTGTGCTGACAATATCAAACCCTGTTCCATGTATAAATGAAGAGATTGAACTCTCGTTTACGAGCGATGCTGCTGTGACTCAAACCTGGAACCTGGGGGATAATGGCACTTCTGCTGAAAAAACGGTTAAACATAGTTATACTCAGGAAGGTACCTTCAAAATCAATCTTAAGCTTTCTGACGGAAATGGAGGAATAGTTCGTGTAGATACGACTGTTTCCGTTATGGGTAAGCGGCTGGATGATGCTCTTGAAGAACTGATAAATAACCCGTCAAAAATATGGGTTTGCTCTCACCGGGGAAATACCTATTACGGACAAAAGATAGGAAGTATCCCCGAAAATTCGACAGAGGCAATAGAACGGGCTGCAAAAGCAGGAGCTCAGATGATTGAAATCGATGTAAGAAGCGCATCGGATGGTGCACTCGTCGTTATGCATGACGCGACAATTGACCGGACAACAGATGGTGCAGGGACAGTGTCGGATATGACTTTGGCAATGTTAAAACGGGTTAAGTTAAAGGCTGAAAACGGCGATGTTACGGCCAATCAGATTCCCACACTTGAAGAGGCTCTTTTGGCCGGAAGAGGAAAGATATTTTATGAACTGGATATTAAAAAAGGTGTCGATATTCCGGCACTGGTCCGTTTATGTGATTCGTTACACATGCTGGATCGTGTTGTTTTTTACAGAGGTGCCAGTAAAGCCAAAGCCAAAGAAGTTACGGATGTGAATCCGGAGTGTGTCGTTTTTCCTTATGTCGAAGCCACATCAGACATTGATTACTGGGCAACAGACCCCCGCATAAAGCTGATACAGGTAGGATACAGTGATGCTTTGGCGGAAGAGATTGTTCCTGCAGCCAGGACGCAGGGAATGGCCTCTTTTACAAGTTATATCAGTGACGCCATATTGTACGGCGATTTCACGGTGGTTGATAAAATAAGAGAGCTTCAATACAAGATCATCTTAACCAACTATGTTGAAATGTTAAAACCCTATGTTGATTGAAAGAAATTCCCGTTGAAGCAAATAGAATGAAATCTGACAGTTTCGTTCCTGTCTGCATTTGTAAAGGCGCAATAGCGAAGATAATATAACAGAAAAATAAGAACTTACTTAAATAAACAAATTATGAAACGAGACATGAACGCTGCAGCTTTTACTCAAGGTAATATTTATCGGCGAGTTCCATACGTCGATGTTCTTTAAAAAAATGATAAAGTTTAGTACGCAAATTATACACAGTTAAATTGAAACGATAAACGTATGAAAAAAAGCATTTTGTTAATAGCTGTCGGGCTTGGATTTGGAGTCGTGTTCCAATCATGTCAGAAGGACGACAACAATGGGGGAACGGATAATACAGAGGAAGAATACAGTCTTCCTGCTCCTGAACTAACAATATCAAACCCTGTTCCGTGTATAAATGAAGAAGTTGAATTTTCGCTGACGACCGATGCTGCCGTTACTCAAACCTGGAACCTGGGGGATAATGCGACTTCTACTGAAAAAACGGTGAAGCACAGTTATACACAGGAAGGTACCTTCAAAATCAATGTTAAGCTTTCTGATGGAAAGGGAGGAACCGCAAGTGTGGATACGACTATTTCGGTTATGGGTAAACGTTTGAATGACGGCCTTGCCGATTTAATAAATAATCCATCAAAAAAATGGATTTGTGCGCATAGGGCAAATACTTACTATGGCAAAAAGAAGGCCAATATCCCTGAAAATTCGGTAAAAGCAATTGAACAGGCAATTAAAGCCGGTGTTGAGATGGTTGAGATTGATGTTAGAACGACATCCGATCATGTGTTGGTGATATCGCATAATGAAACTATTGATGACGCGACAAATGGTACCGGGGCAATAGCAGAAATGACTCTGGCAAGGTTAAAGTCGTTTTATCTGAAGGATTCGGATGGGGATATTACTACGCATAAGATTCCCACCTTGGAGGAAGCACTCCTTGCAGGGAGAGGAAAAGTCTTTTTTGACCTGGATTTGAAAGATATTGATCCAAAGGTTGTAGTCGAACTTGCTGATTCCTTACACATGCTCGATCGTGTCGCATTTTACAGGGGTAGCAGTAAAGCGACGAACAAAGAAATTTCAGATGTGAATCCGGAATGTATTGTTTTCCCATATGTGAAAAGTACTACGGTTCTTGATTACTGGAGCGAAAATCCAAGAATAAAAATGGTCCAGTTGGATTATACCTCATCAACTGCAGTTGATATTATTACGGTGGCTGCAGCAAAAGGAATGGCCTCTTTCGCAAATTACCTGAATGAACCGGGTGAAGCAATTTTAAGCGGTGATTATGCTGCGCTGGATAATATTATTAATCTCCGGTTTCATGTTATCCAGACAGACTACGCTGAATATGTAAAATCTTACCTTGGGAGATAGTGTCCTGGACGAATGGTGTCAGTTCATTTTCTTTGGAATATGCGACGGATGGTGGCGGGGTTCGAATATTTTTTGGAAATTAGACGTATTTGATTTTTTTGACTGATGAAGAAAACGATAAACTGTCTTTTATGCTTTTTGCTTCTGACGGGGATGCTCGCCTGTACGAATACCAATGACATATCCATCGATAATTTAAGATGTTGTAATATGCTTAATCCGGAAGGAATCGATTTCCCTTTCTTTAGCTGGGAAATAAAGACATCTTCCGAAGGCGTTTATCAAAAAGCGTGGGAAATAGAAATTGCATCTTCAAAAGAACTGCTTGTCAACGGAAACCCGAATGTATGGAAGTCGGGGAAACAGCTTTCTGACGAACAATTCAATATCAAACCGGAAGGAGTAAAATTGGAGGAAGCGGCCGGCTATTACTGGAGGGCAAGAATATGGACTAATTCAGGTCAATCCTGTAAATGGAGCGACCCGGCATATTTTTCGATTGGCTTATTGTCCGAAAAATCATGGGCATCCCAATGGATAACATACCCGTATTCAAAAAAAAGACCGCTTCCTTATTTCCGGAAAATATTCGGTTTGGATAAAAACAGAGTAATAAGAAAGGGCACCGTTTATTTCTGTGGCTTGGGAGCGGGAGAACTCTATCTGAACGGTCAAAAGGTCGATTCTACCCGTTTCCTCGATCCGGCTCAGACCAATTACGAAAAATATGCTTTATACACTGCTTTCGATGTGACCGGTCGATTGTTCCCGGGTGATAACTGTCTGGGCGTGATGTTGGGAAATGGATGGTTTGCACAGGACGAAGCCTGGAAAGGAGCGCCTTTTAGCTACGGACCCCCGATGTTTCGTCTTCAGCTAATCATTGATTATACCGACGGGGAACGGATTGTTTTAGGCAGCGACGAAAGTTGGAACTGGGCGGAAGGACCTGTTCTGAAATCGAATATTTATTTGGGCGAGCATTATGACGCCCGCAGGGAAATAGAAGGATGGTGTAAAGCAGAAACAGCGGACGTTGATTGGGAAAAAGCAGTTGTTGCAGAAGAAGGCGTTCCTCCTTATTTACTGCCTCAACTCATGGAACCAATCCGGACAAAGCAAGTGTTGAAAGCTGACAGCGTATGGCGGAACCCATTCGGGAAATGGATTTTCGACTTTGGAAAAAATGTTGCAGGGATTCCTTTGCTGAATATTGAACAGCCGGAAGGCACTCATTTGACGATTCGTATCTCGGAAGAGAAAAAGGCTGACGGGAGTCTTGATTTTAGCTCGCTGGGCTGGATTCATCACGGGAAGATTTTTGCTCATGAATATACCTGTAAAGGAAAGGGCAGCGAACAATGGGCTCCCCGTTTTACCTATCATGGGTTTCGCTATGCCGAACTTTCCGGAATTACAGGAAATCCGGATCTGTCAGCATTGAGCTTAGTCGTCGTTCACAGTGATGTATCGCTTACAGGTACTTTCGAGTGTGCAGATCCCCAGATCAATCATTTGCATGAATTGGCAGTAAGAACAGTTCTCAGCAATCTTCACGGAATCCCGACCGACTGCCCCGACAGGGAAAAATGCGGATGGCTGGGAGATACGCATGCATATGTGAAAATGGCTAATCTCAATTTTCAGATGAATAGTTTCTGGACAAAATATTTGGAAGACATCCGTTCCGGGGCGGCGGCAGAGGAAGACAAAACATTGTTTCACGAACGCTACAACAACACGTTCTATTTTACCGGAAAGCAAAGCGGGATCCCATATATGATTGCCCCGGGTAAACGCTTGTGCGGTGTGGCTTCTCCTGATTGGGGAACGGCTTTGGTTCAGTTGCCGTGGTGGTTGTATGTGTATTATGGTAATAAAGAAATATTGAAGGACCGTTATTCAGAAATGAAACGATGGACTAATTATGTGTCATCACTGGCTTTGAATGAAGAACGGAAGAAAAAATATAATACTGAAACAAGACATATTATTTGGCAGGGATTAAGCGATTGGTGCCCTCCTGCCGGCGACTCTTCTCTGGTGGCACCAGTTGAATTTACTTCTACCGCGTTTCATTATCTCGACGTGAGCATTATGGAAAGGGTGTCTGACATTCTGGGCAGAGATGACGATAATCGAAAATTTCAGGAAGAAAAAAAGGCCATTGCCGGGGAAATGATTGCTGTATTATATGATCAGGACAAAAAAACATACGGAAGCCAGACCGCAGATGCGATGGCATTGGATTTCGGACTGGTGCCCGCCGGTGATGAGAACGCCGTTGCGAATGCAATTGTGAGGAATATGAATGAAAAGACAGATGGATTTTTCCACTGTGGTATTTTTGGCGTGGGGAGGATCGGGAGTATGCTGGCGCGTTACGGACAAGCTCAGGCTGCCTGGAATGCTCTTACAAAGAAAGGTGAAAACAGTTTCGGGTGGATGTGGGAGGGAGCAAATGCCACCTCGTTATGGGAAACGCTTCCGGTTAATGAAAGAACGTGGAGAAATGCTTTGCCTGGTTCATACAATCATCCGATGCAGGCAGGCTATGACGCTTGTTTTTATGAAGATATTGCGGGCATTCGTCCCGATCCGAAGGGTTATGGTTTTAGGGTTATTCGGTTCGAACCCCTGTTTTGCAATTCTGTTTCATGGGCAAAGGCCAGTATCCGTTCGTCTTATGGCGATGTGTCAAGTAGCTGGAAAACAGGGGATGATAAGTTTGAATGGGAAATCTCGATTCCTGCAAATTCTTCCGGTCGGGTCGTTTTTCCTTTCAAAAAAAATATTGTGGTGAATGGCGAAAAACTGGAAAAACTGAATTACGAATGTATTGAGAATGCCGGGGGAGATAGAAGTTATCAGTTTCCTTCCGGCCATTTTTATATAAGCGCTGATAGATAATCCAGAGCTGGTTTGGCGATAAAATCGTGTGTATAATTGTAAAAAAGACAGGATAATGAAGATTAGTTTATTGTGGACACTAATATGTGCTTTTGCCGCATTTACGGCATTGGGCAACAGTAGCAACAGATGGAAAACAGACACCGATGGTTCGATTGTTTGGGAGGTGGGGGAAGATATCCCGCATTACGACCATGTTGAAATGAGCGGAGAATACCTTTCTTCGGTTATCCGGTATGGTGTAAATGCCGATGGTTCGTTTCGATTGGACCGCACGGTTATATGGCCAATGTTGCGTACCATTCCGAATGATACTCATGCCAGTTTAACCAAACGTTTTGCAGTTGATTTTATGCAGTTATTAGTCGCTAACAACGCCTCGCTGAAAGGCGAAAAAGTAAAATCGATGCGGTTTAACGGCTATCTGACAGTGATTAGCGAGTATGCATTTACCTATCATGACTTAATTCGGGGAGAACGGAGATATCCGGCGGTGGAGCTGACGCGGAAAATATTTCCATCTCCCAATAAACCTGTCTTTTGTGAGCTATACAGGTTGAAAAATATAACAGACGGTCCTTTGGAGATCATGATCCCCGAATACAGGAATGGATATCATACCGATGCCGGGAAAGGCGTTAATGGCAGTTACACCATTGTCGTAAGTCTGGACGTTTCCGGGACGCAGACTTTGCAGCCTGGCGAAGAAATTGAGTTTGGTACTTCATTTCAGGCTTTTTCTGAAGGGAAAAAGGAACATGAATTGGCTGTTTCTGTTGATGACGAACTCGTTTTGCGTGAGCAGTTTGTTTCTCATATGTGGGCTAACTTGGTTTTGGACACGCCCGACGAGGTCATTAACAGGGAATTTGCATTCTCAAAAATTCGGGCGTCAGAGAGTATTTATCGTACGGCAGGTGGTTTGATGCACGGCCCCGGAGGAGAGGCCTATTATGCCGCAATCTGGGCAAACGACGAATCGGAATATGTTGCTCCGTTCTTCCCCTTTCTGGGCTATCGAATTGGCAATGAAGCAACATTGAATGCTTTTCGGATTTATATGAACTATATGAATGACGGGTACAAGGCAGTTCCCAGTTCAATCATTGCCGAAGGAACTGATACCTGGCATGCTGCCGGCGATTGTGGTGATGCCGCGATGCTCGCTTATGGCGGAATTCGTTATGCACTCACCCGTGGTAGCATGGAAGAGGCGCAATATATCTGGCCGCTTATGGAATGGAGCCTGGAATACTGTAACCGGAATCTGAACGAATTCGGAGTCGTCAAGTCGGATGCAGATGAACTGGAAGGAAGATTTCCTTCAGGAGATGCTAATATTCTGGTTTCTTCCCTCTATTACGATGCACTTATTTCGGCTGCCTGTTTAGCGAAAGAACTTAAGCTGCCGGCGAATCAGGTTTCCAAATACCAAAAACAGGCAACGGCATTAAACAGGGCCATCGAGAATTATTTTGGGGCCAATGTTGAAGGTTTTGAAACCTATAGCTATTACAAAGGCAACACCGTTTTGCGCTCATGGATATGTGCTCCGCTGTTTGCCGGAATAACCACGAGGGCGAAAGCAACGGCAGATGCGCTTTTTTCCCGCTTATGGACTCCCAACGGGTTGCTAAGCCAATCGGGAAGCGATATTTTTTGGGATCGTTCCACACTGAGCGCCCTTCGTGCGGTTTATGTGGCAGGAGAAACAGAAAAGGCCACTTATTATTTAAAGGAATATTCGAACCACCGTTTGTTGGGCGATCACGTTCCGTACCCGATAGAAGCATGGCCTGAAGGAAACCAGCGTCACTTGTCAGGCGAAAGTGCCCTTTACTGTCGGATTATTACGGAAGGAATGTTCGGGATCAGACCGACAGGGTTGCACTCTTTTTCTCTTACTCCCCGGCTGCCCAAAGATTGGGACAAAATGGAACTCCGCCATATAAAAGGTTTTGGCAGCGACTTCGATGTCCGGGTTACACGCGTGGAGGGAAATCTGGATGTAGTCGTAAAAGAAGGAGCTAAAATTATAAAACAACAACGGATTAAAGACGGCGCAGTGGTATCTGTAAAATTAGATTAATGGAGATAAAAAAATTGTTCACTTTTTTCCTTTTGGCAGGATTAATGAGCTGTAGTGCTATAAGAAGGGGAGTCTCCCCGGAGATTATTGCATGTGGCGGTCACGATATTATTATTTTCGATGAAGAACAGTCGGAAGGGGATAGTCTGAAAATTACCTGGAGGTGGAATATTGAAGAGGCAGCCGATTTGCCCCCCGAGTATCAGAAATATTTGAATCCACTGGACGAGTGCAAGCCGGTGGATGATAACAGTAAAATACTTGCGACTTCCTCGGGGGGAGGAGTGGTTTTACTGGATCGGACAACAAAAGCTATTCTTTTTTATGCCAACGCTCCAATGGCTCATTCTGCCGAATATTTGCCGGGAGACCGCATTGTTGTGGCACTATCGTCCCATCCGTATGGGAACAGTGTGGAGCTTTATAATGTAAGTACTCCCGAAAAGTGCATTTACAGAGATTCTTTGTTATGGGGACACGGGGTGGTCTGGATGCCAAAGCCAGAGAGGCTATATGCGCTGGGGTCTGGTGATTTGGTGTGTTACTCGCTGAAAGATTGGGGTACGGACCAACCAGAGTTGATTCGGGAAAAAACCTGGAAACTGCCGGAATGGGGAGGTCACGACCTGATTTCAATTTCAGATAACGAGTTGGTTATTACTGTCGCAGAAAGCGTTTGGAAGTTTCACACGGGCGATGAGATTTTTGAACCTTTCGGGCCGCTAAATGCCGCCGATGTAAAATCTGTTAATTATAATAAAGCAACAGGAAAACTGGTATACACGAAAGCGGAGCTTGAATGGTGGACGCATCATATTTATTCCGAAAATCCGGATAAAAAATACACGATCCCGGATATTGAAATTTACAAGGCACGTGTGTATCCAAAATAAAAGATCCGGGGAAACATCCCCGAATCTAAGAACGGAAAGAGACACTGTAAGATACCAATGGTAACCCGGGTTATGAATTTAAAATGCCTTGTGCTGAAATTTCGTAATCACATAGTTCTTTTTCTGCGGACCAATTCCTTTTAATTCAAGTTTGGTCCATTTTTCAGGAAGGCAGGGATTGATCTGCTCAAGGCCATTCCGGGTAAGATGTATGCCGGCAAATCCAAAGATCACAGTCTGCAGCATTCCGCCTGCTCCGGTAGCAAAATAGGGATTATTGCTTAAGGCCGATTCAGCCAGAGCGCCGAACGGAGGTCGTTTATTGGGCTCATAGGCTCTTTTAAATAATTCGTAAGCTTTTTTACGGTCTCCCATGCGCGCATATAAAATGGAAAGGATCGAATATCCCATTGCCGGACCTTCGTCCGCAATCCTGGTTTCATAGTATTGAAGATCTTTTCTGATGGCTTCCCTGTCGGTGACTACCTCCAGGGGATAAGCCAAAAGGTTCACATCAGCCTGTTTGATAATCTCTCCCTGATAACGGCTGTGTTCTTTCATAATGCCGTTATCGAAATAATGAAACCGTAATCCGGCAGCGACTTCCTTCCATTCGGGTTTGGTTTCAAATCCCAGCGTAATGGCTGCTTCAGCGGCATACCCGAGTATCGTCTTTGCCGATCCGTTGGTAAAGGCATTGTCATCCACATTTGGCGCAAATTCATTGGCCCCGACGACATTATGAATAGACCAGGAGCCATCCTCATTTTTTTTCGCCCGGCTCACCCAAAAATCGGCAACTTCGCGTATGACCGGGAACCCGGTGCTGCTCAACCATTCTGTATCATGGGTAACCCGAAAATAGTTCCAGCACGCAATGCCCACATCGGCTGTGATATGATGCTCAAATGTCCCGGTCAGAGCCCAGGATGGCGTTGCTTCCTCTCCGGTGTCATCCGATTCCCAGGGGAACATGGCTCCTTCGTAGCCGTAATTAATGGCCTTTTGCTTTGCCTTTCCCAGCCGCTGAACCCGGTAATTCAACAAAGAACGGGCAATATCCTGGTTGAAGACCAGTAACGGCGGGAACATCCACAATTCAGTGTCCCAAAAAATATGGCCATTATAATTCAGTGAAGAAAGCCCCATGGGAGCTACGCTTAAATCGGTATTACCCGCAGAAAAAGCATACAGATGATACAGGGCCAGACGGATATCCCGCTGGGCGGTCAGGTCGCCTTCCACGACAATATCGCCTTGCCAGAGTTCATCCCACATTTTTTTATGTTGGCTGATCACATTCTTTTTATTCCCGCGCATCATAAAAATAACCATCCTTTCAGACTCATTCTGCGGGTCCTGAAAGTCCTGTGTTGTACAAACAGCCCCCGCCCATGCAAAACTGTAGGTTTCATTCTTCACTAACGTGCGGATAAAGCTCAGCTGATGCTGATATTCAGACCGAAGACTGTGACGAAGCTCAGGAAAATCGTGATCAAACACAAAGCCGGCAGTAGTGACCAACAGGTGTTTTCCAAAAGGACTTTTCGCTGTCGTTTGCAACAAAGGCATTTTGATCTCATTATCCTTCAGGATCCGGAAAGTGGATCCGGGTTCCCGGTATTCGGGCGGACTGCTGATTTCTCCGGCAACACAAATCTGAACCGCAGATAATGCCCGGACGGAGACATCGATCATCCCGCAGTAGGGCATTCCCCGCAGGGCATAGATGGTATACGTAATTTCCGCCTTGTTTTTAAAGCGGAACGATGTGCTCAGGCTGGCATTTTTCATATCCAAAACCTGCTGCCATCCGGAAATGGTTTCTTCTTTAACGGTGTCGCCGTCAATGACCATATGCAGATTGGCAAAGTTGATCCCTTTCAATAATTTACTGACTCCCAACTCGGATTCTTTATCATAGACGTTGTTCAATATAATCGATTCCACTTTAAAAAGCGATTTCGAAGGCATGATCCCAATTCTCCCGTTGGCCAGGGCGATCCCGGTATAAATGGTTTTATCTTTTACCGGAATATGCCAGGGAGACAATGAAACGTCGGGTGTAGCCGTTTGTCCTGAAAAGGTGAATGACAATACGATCATCAATAAAATAATTCTCTTTCTCATACGATTAAATCTGTTTTGGCAGGCCGCGTAAAACCTGATGTAAATAATTGGCTTATAATCTGCGTTGTTACAAAAACGGGTTGGTTTTGGATATCAGGGAAGATCAGAAAGAGGGAGACAACATGTTGGCTTCCTCTTTCCTTGATTTAAGCAGAAAAAGATTTAATATCCGGTATTCTGTGTCAGGTTCGGATTGACATCGCGTTCTGTCTGAGGGATTGGGTAAAGTCCTTTCCGGGCAGACTGATAACCCAGCGAGCCCAATTCCTGTTCTGCCAGATCCCATCTCACCAGATCAAAATATCGTTTTCCTTCGAGTGCAAGTTCGACTCTTCGTTCATGGATGACAGCTTCAAACAGATCATCAGAGGCGGATATATCCGGCAGGATAGAAGAGTTACCTCCCCGCGCCCGTTCCCGGACGATATTAATTTTGGCTGCGGCTTCATCTTTATTTTCAATTCTGAGCGCAGCTTCAGCGTAACCCAGCAACACTTCAGCATAGCGAATATTCTTCATATTCTGCTCATGCTTTTCTGCATATACGCCTACCGGTACACCAACCACATATTTCCCGCAACTCATCCCGGTTTCAGGAGCCCAGGCCGCATTGAACGGATAATCCCTGACTTCTTCTGAAATGATATCGCCATCTCTGATCACCGTAAACCGCAGTCTCGGATCGTTGGGCTCAAATTCGTCGACCAGGTCTTGGGTGGGCATGCAGAATCCCAAACCAAAAATAGTAGAGCCGTTCCTCGGCCGGACCCAGAAGTTGAAGCCGTTACTGTAAGCGGCATCCTCTCCGCCTTTGGCCTGTGTCTCAAAAACAGACTCAATGCCGTTGTCATATTCAGGCTTAAAGAGATTTCCAAAATTTGGCAAAAGATCATATTCTTCCGAATCGATCACCTTTTTGAACGTATCAAAGGCATCCTGCCATTTTTCATGGAAAAGATATGCAATTCCAAGCAGTGACTGTGCCGCACCTTTATCAGCCCGGCCTGCGTCCTCATCACTATAGTCACTTTTTAGCGGAAGTTTTTCTGCAGCAGCGATAAGATCTTCTTCAATAAACGACCATGTTTCGTCGAAAGAACTTCTTGAAGGCATCTTATCGGAGCCCAACGTTGTTTTAACCAGCGGAACCCCGCCAAAGCGGATTGCCAGGTTGTAGTAATAAAAAGCTCTGAGAAACTCCGCTTCTCCCAGTACTCTGGCCTTTACATTTTCATTCATGTCGATGGCAGGAACATAATCCAATACAAGATTGCAGTAATGTATTCCCTGGTAAAATGCTCCCCACAAAGTGGCGACAACACCGTCACCGGCATTAAAATTAAGGTTGTCGAAATTTGTTAATGCGGCGAGGTCAATGCCCTGTCCTTTAACGGCATCATCCGAAAGGATATCTTTTTCGAAAGCGATATTCTCGAGCCAAAAGCCGGATAAAGGCGTATAAGCAGCATTTACTGCAGCAACCGCGTCGTCCTCGCTCTGATAAAAATTGGATGTTGACAAAGCTCCGTTGGGCGACTTGTCCAGAAAATCTTCGCAGGATGTTATCATGAACATCAAAAAGATGGAGATTATAGAATAGATATTCTTCATTTCAATAATTTTTTAGTCGTTAAAAGGATAGATTGATCCCAAGGATATAACTCTTGTTCTGAGGATAAGTCACTTCGTCAAAACCAATGGTCCGATCGCCGGTCCTGGCCGCACCAACTTCAGGATCATATCCTGAATAATTTGTAAAGGTCAGAAGATTAAGTCCGGAAAAATAGATCCGGGCTTTGGTCATACCCCATTTTTCCAGCATATTTTCGGGAAGTGTGTACCCGATCTGCAGATTCTTCAGCCGTAAATAGGAACCGTTTTCAATGTAACGGTCAGAGCCTCTTGAATTCTGGTTGGGATCGGCAGTGGTCAGCCGGGGTTCTGAATTGCTTGTACCTTTTCCCGTCCACCGGTTCAGTATGTCCTTGCCTTTATTGTAATTATATCCGGAGTTAGTCAGCCAGAATTTGGTGGCATTGTAAATGTCGTTGCCGGTTTGTCCCTGGAATAAACACGACATATCGAAGTTCTTCCAGCCAATACCTGCGCTCAGTCCGTAAAACAGATCGGGATAGGGATTTCCTATGAATGTGCGGTCCTCACTGTCGATTACTTCGTCGTTGTTCAGATTCTTAAAGCGGATGTCACCCGGCCGGGCGCCTGATTGTGTTACATGTGCATCAATTTCCGCCTGATCCTGAAATATTCCATCCGTTACATAACCATAAAACTCGCGGATGGCGTGTCCTTCTTCTGTCCGTGTTGACATGTCGAAAAATAATCCGGAAGTAATTGGTTGGCCTATGTTACCAAGGCTTATGACTTTGTTTTTCAGGGTGGCCATATTTGCACTGATATTGTAGCGGAAATTGTCACCGATATGGTCCTTCCAGGACAACTGTAATTCGATTCCCCTGTTTTCCACTTCTCCCATGTTTTCATATCCTGTGGTTCCGAAACCTGAAGTCATTGGTTGAGGAAGAATTAAAAGCATGTCAGTTGTTTTCTTGATGTAGTAATCGGCAGAGACGGACAAGCGTGAATTGTAAGCGGACAAATCCAACCCCAGATCCTGCTGCGTTGTGGTTTCCCATTTTACGTCTGGATTATAGTCAGAAGAAGGCGCGTAACCGACATGTAATGTCTGACCGGTACCCAGTGCATAAAATGTCTGGGAAAGTGTGCTGGAAAAGGCATACAAGCCGATATCCTGATTTCCCAGCTGCCCCCATGAGGCTCTTAGTTTCAGATCATCGATAAAAGGCACGTTAAAAAATGGTTCGGCGGAGATTCTCCAGCCGGCCGATGCTGAAGGAAAAACACCCCAGCGATTACTTTTCCCAAACCGGGATGAACCATCCTTGCGGATATTCCCTGAAAAGAGGTATTTGTCGGAAAAGCTATAGTTAATCCTGCCATAGAAGGAAGCCAGCGACCATTCATAAAGGTTGCTCCTTGATTTATCGTTTGATGATCCTGCATTGAGGTATTGCAAATAGGCTTCATTGCTGGTAAAGCCTTCACGATATCCTGATAATTCGTCCGATTCTGATTCCTGAAGCGAATTTCCGATCAGTGCACTGACCAGATGTTTCCCGCTGATTTCTTTGGTGTAACTTAGCGTATTTTCCCAGATGATATCATAGTAATTCACATTATTCTGGGTAAGACTGTTGATGGTCCGGTTAGCATTGCCTTCCGAAAAAGTCGGATCGAAGTTTTTAGTTTGTTTTGAGTAAATGTTCATGCCCAGGCTGGATCTGATCTTCAGCCCCGGGACCAACGCGTATTCTGCAAATAAATTGCCAAATACCTGATTTTGTTTCAGCGTCATATCCGACCGTTCGGCCATTCCAAGCGGATTTTGGGCATCGCCTTCGTTTGCTCCCGGTCCGGCGTAAGTGCCGTCGCTGTTATAAACGGGGATCGTGGGAGGCTGAAAGATGGCGGACCGCACAACACCGTTAATTTCGGTATCAATCAGGTTCTCGGCGATACGCGACAAATTTAGATTCGCTCCAACTGTCAGATGATCTGAGACTTGTGAATCGAGGTTGAACCGGATGTTGTATCGTTTAAAATCAGAGAATTCAACAATTCCATCCTGTCCGTAATAGCCGATACCAAAGACGAACTGCGATCTTTCCCGTCCGCTGCTCACGGATACATCATATTTCTGAAAAGCGGCGTTCCTGAATATGGCATCCTGCCAATCTGTCCCTTCTCCGAGGCCTGAAGAATTCCAGACGGCCTGTTTCCCGTCGTTTACGAGAGCCTCATTACAAATTTCAGCATACTCTTTTGCCGTCAACAGATCCAGTTTATTCGATACATTCTGAATACCATACTGGGCATCCAGATTTACCTGGGTTATTCCGCTTTTCCCTTTTTTTGTGGTAATTAAAACAACTCCGTTAGCTGCCCTGGCGCCATAAATGGCGGCAGCAGATGCATCCTTCAAAACGCTTATTGATTCAATGTCGCTTGTGTTTAAACTATTGACATACTCTTTTGTGGGAACGCCGTCGATCACGTATAACGGGTCACTGTCACTGATTGTCCCAATACCTCTGATTCTTACCTGCATGCCTGCCCCGGGGGAACCATAGTTTTGCGTAACCATAACGCCTGCAACCTGTCCCTGCAGTGCCTGATCGATGCCTGCAACAGGTATTTTGCTGAGATCCTCGGCTTTTACCGAAGAAACTGCGCCGGTAAGATCCCGTTTCTTTTGTGTACCATAGCCAATTGCAACAACTTCTTCAATACCAACTGTCTCTTCCTGCATCACAACATTCACCGCAGTTTTCCCGGTGATGATGACCTCCTGGGTTTTCATTCCAACAAATGAGAAAACCAAAACAGCATCAGGTGAAAGATTGGCTAAAACAAAAGTCCCGTCGTTTGAGGTGATTGTTCCGGAGGATGAACCGTTAACGATAACTGTTACACCAGGTAATGCATTGCCGTATGTATCAGTAACTTTCCCTGTAACTGACCGGGGTTGCTGTAAAGCCTTTTCCTGCTCCGCAGGTTCATTTTTCTTTACCACAACCTGATCCCTGATAACCTCAATAGAAAGGCCGGTTTGCCTGGAAACGAGCATAAGAATGTCTTCCAGTGACATACTCCTGCTGTTTACTGTAACGGTCTGGCTTGTATTCAGAATATCCGGACTATAAAAGAACGTCAGCCCTGTTTGTCGTTCTATTTCAGTCATGACATCCTTGATCGTCGCCTGGTTAAAGTCTACCTTTAACCGTGTCTGTTGTGAGTATACGCTTGCGGACAAGTGTATCGCAAAAAACAGCATAAAGAAAGCTGTAATTTTCATGATAAGCATAAGTTTAGCAAAGTAATTCCCCGAAAAGGAATTACGCATTTCCCATTTTTTCTTCATAAATTTGTTCTGTTAATAGTTACTCCTTGTAATTAATGACAGGTGGAAAATGGTGATGACATTTTTCACCTTTTTTATTTTATTATAATTTCGGTTCCGGATTTGTTTATTTCATAGGTGAATTTTACCGGAGATGATTTTTTGATGAGCTCCAGAATTTCTTCAAGAGTTTCACGTGGTTTAAATTGCCCGGCATATCTTATCTTTTTATAGTTTTCGTTCCTGATCGTTATTTGCACATTAAATCTTCTTTCCAGTATTTTCGCTATTTTGCCCAGGTCCAGACTGTCGATTACGATGATCCCGTCTTTCCAGAGGATCGATTTTTGCAAATCTGCGGCCTTGATTACAGCCATTCCTGTCGCTGTTTCCAGTATATATTTTTCTCCCGGCTTTATGGCATACTCCTGTTTGCCCTGATTAATAAAGACTTTCCCCGTGTGCAACGTCAGGCTGTTTTCAGCATCTTCCGGATAAGTCATTAAGTTGAAGGATGTTCCCGTAACTCTTACACTGAAATTAGGTGTCCCGATAATAAAAGGATTGGTTTTATCTTTGGCTACTTCAAAGAATGCTTCTCCGGTGAGGGTTACCATCCGTTTCTTCTTTGAAAAGGTGGCCGGGTACCTGAAGTGTGAGCCTGAGTTCAGGTATACATGCGTTCCGTCTGAAAGGATAACCTGAGCTTTTTCACCTTTCGGAACAATAATTTCATTCAGATCGGCTTGTCTGTTGGTCTCAGCACCGACGATTGAGCGGATATAAAAACCTGTGACTATGGCCATGATGATCAGCGCAGCAATCTTAAGCCAGCCAGAAATCATCATCGTTCTGGCAGTATGGCTCCTCTTTGGAGAGAAAGTCTTTTGCCGGACCTGACGCCATGTCCGGTTGGTTTCGTCAGAATAACTTTGAATCAGCCTGTTTTCAGAGAGGTATTTTTTGAACTCCGTATAGTTCTGATCCGAATCGGTCAACCATTCACCTAACCGGAGTTCCTGTTCCCCGGAAAGATTTCCGTGCAGGTAACCTTTAAACAGGTTGTTTATGTAAGGATCGACGTTCATTTCTGGTTTTTTGCATGTAATACGATTATGCGCAAAAAAACCGAACCTCAATCGCAATAAAAAATCAGTTTTTTAAATCTTTCATCAAATCCAGCACTGCGAGCGCAATCAGATAGCGTGATGTCAAATGTGCTTTCAATAAATCGAGAGCTTTCCGGTTATGTTTCTCGATGCTGCGAACAGAAATATTCAAAATAGTAGCAATTTCCGTGTTTTTCAGTCCTTCGAAGCGTGACATACTGAAGATTTTACGGGTTTGCTCAGGCAGGTTGTTTATGAGAACATCAATCTCTTTCTGAACTTCATTGTAAAGAGTCTGATGGTATGGGTCGCTAAAAAAATCTGCATAATAAGGCGCTTCCTGTAAAGCGGAGCATTTTATTTCAGCTGAATGGCTATCGGCAATCTTTTGGTGTTTTATATAGTCGAGGCATGCATTTCGAACGAGCGTAAATAAATATGACTGGAGAGTACTTTCCTCAATTTCTTTTCTCCTGATCCATATTTTAACAAAGACGTCCTGAATAATATCTTCACCAATATCATCGTCGTGAATAAATTTCCGAACGAAGCCCTTCAATCTCGGCGAATAGGCTCTGAAAATAAATTCAAACATTTTTTCATCATCGAAAAAACATTTTTCAATCACAGGTTTATTTGCGAAGACTTCGTTCATGACCTGCAAAAATAGGAATTTATAACCAGCACGGTAAGAAATCCCATTGATATCGAAGATGTGCTGTTTCTTTTTACGCAATCCGGCAGGTGTGTATGACGTAAAAATCCTCTCTGGTCATTGATTTGAGAGGATTTTTGTGTGCGCCCTGCATGAGCAGAGCGCACCTGCTGGAAGCTATTGAAAAAGTTTAAAAATACAAATAAAAAGTAATAAACATAGTTTCAGCAGGTGTATTTTTCCAGAGGGTGTAAGTCCCTT